>OMAO01000015.1_pt1 | contig 152904 bp, 133 predicted proteins | sample 1644641 | NCBI WGS metagenome assembly OMAO01 (sample SAMEA103958120, study PRJEB25191) | human gut metagenome | biome: human-associated habitat [ENVO:00009003]; feature: intestine environment [ENVO:2100002]; material: feces | place: Germany | collected 2013/2015
CAGCAAAGCTGTTGTAGTCGTCAATGCTCATCTGCTGATACACCGGCTGCTGCGGTATGGAGAGGGTTATCGCCGTGCCATCCGACCACTTGCCGTTTTCGTCCAGAACCTCATAGCAGTAGACAAATACCGGTGTCCTTGCAACCAATGCTGTGTTATACGCCTGTGCCTTGACGGTCATAGCGTATTCGGTTTCCAGTGCTTCGGAAAAGGTCTTGCTCCACTCCAAAGAATAGCCTGCCGAAATATTCACCTCAAAAGGGGAAAGCAGTCCGCCGTAGCTGTAGGACATACCCACACTATATGAAACATTGTTCGAGGAGGACTGCTCCAGTTCATAGCTTTCGGTTATGGTGTAGTCGGTCTCGTTATTTGCCGAATCGCCCAGTGCCGCAAAATAAGGAGCCGCCTGCAAAACCGCCTTGACTTCGGGGTCGCTGTAAGCGTAGCTAACGCCTTTGTAACGGGCGATAACACCGTCCTGATCACGGTCACAGGATGTGAGCAACACCTGTGCTCCGCAGCCGAGGCTGCCGCCGTTCGCATTGTTGGGACCCCAATTAGATATTGTGGTTTTAAAGCCGGTTACCTTGCCATATTCGTCTTTAGAATCACTATATACGCCGGTGATCATACCCTTTTTGAAGGAATAAACATCATCCTTGTCTCGGCAAGAAGCAACAAACACGATCTGCTCTCTGCCGGCATTGTTGCCGTCAAAATTGCCCACGGCAACCGAGCGGAACAATTCTTCCTTGCCACCGAGCCCGTCGTTGAATTGAAATCCGCTCGTCGTATAACCCTGGGAAGAAACCGCATCAAATTGCCCGAGAGAAGCATTGTATGTATAGACTGAGCCATTGAGAAAGAGGTAGTCCGCTGCGGCTTTACTGTCAAAGGCGACTGCCTCTGCAGTTGTATACCAAACCGGACCTCCGTCGCCACTTTCCTGTGTCCATTTATTGGATGTCATAGTCTTTACAGCACCTTGCACAAAGCTCTTGTTCCGATTGTTGAGAAGCACTGAGTATGCGAATTTTTCTTTGTTTCGGTATGTAGTGTCGAAATGGAATGCCGGGGCGTTCGGGAGTACCTTACCGCTGCTATCTATTCCGACCACGACGAGATCCTCATAACCATCGTTGTTGAAGTCACCGCTGGCGAGTGAGACGGCCTTCATGGTCGCAGCGTCATATCTTCCGTTCTTGTCTGGTTGGGTCTTGTCTATTATATTATAAATTTTATCAGCTCCCTGATCGACGATACAGTCAGACAATATTCCATTGTATCCTGTCACGGTGCCGTATTTTATCTTGAGCTGCGGAGCCAAATAATCCAGATCCACGGCTTCAGTGAAAGGAGTGGATAAAACGGCAAGGTCATCGATTCCGTCTCCGTTATAGTCACCAACACGCATGCTTACATACATTTTGTTAAAATAGTTATATAGTGAATTCTTACGATCCGCACTGCCTTCGCCGTTTTTGGTATGATACTTTTTGATATACCCATCGTGAAGTAGACTGTCTCCGATTTCATTGTGTCCCTGATCATTCACCGTGTTGTTGTGCATAGTAAGGGTGTCGTTGTCAAAAGAGTATTCCTTAATAAAGCAGCCGAGACTATTGTTCCTTTCGGAATCATTAACATCGGTAATTTCCCCTATAGTTGTACAGCTGTTTGGCACATAGACGATAATGGTGTCCTTGCCGTCGTTGTCAAAGTCACCCGCCGCAACCGTTATCAGGTTGTTGGAGAAGAAATTTTCCATCGCAAGATTACCTTTGCTGTCAAAGATCCACTTCATTTCACCGACTGCTTGTGAGCAGATGAATCTGTTGTTTACCGCATCATAAACATGGGCATAGACCTTTTGGTCGCCGCGATTCAGACCAACATATGCGATGTGGTCACGCCGTCCTGTGCCGTATGGGTCAAATGCCACAGCCTGCATATAGGCATAGTTGCTGAAAGCACTTATATCCACATTGGGCAGTGAACTGTCCGAGGCGGTATTGCTATTGGATATAAAGCTTTGCAGGCTGTTAGCTGTCCCTACATCTGCTATTTTGCCTGTGGTGCGACCGGTATATGTCTCAAAATAAATCAGCTCGTTTTGCTCCACCATCGCAAATGGGCGGTCAACATCGTAACCGTAAGGGTTGGTCGTCTTGTCGTATCCGGCAGGGACGGTGTTTTTCATCAGCGAATTGGCTGCATCGGATGAAAAGGTTGGGCTGTCGCTGCTTGCGGCAAATGCCGAAAGCGGCAGACAGGCAACGATCATCACAAGCGCCAGCGCTGCGCACACTGCCCGTCGGATGATGAATTTTTTGTTCATAGCTCAGGTCTCCTTTGATAATTGGTTTTGCTGCCCGCTACGGCAGCAGAATCTGAAAGCGGATAAGCAAGCGTGGCATGATATTTCACGATACTTATGCTATTATCTATTATATCATAATAGGGGCGGTTTCGGTTGTGTCGTTTACGCTGTATTTCGGTCGTTTACGCTGTAAACGGTCGCTTGGGCGAAATGCTCCTTGTAAAAATGCGGATTTTCAAGTACAATAGTATACGGATAATTTTCTCCATATAAAATGCAGAAAAAATGAAACGGGGAGGTGCCTCGTCGGAATGAAAAAATATTTACGATGGATATGTTTAGCGCTGTTTTTTGCGCTTTGCATCGGCATGGTGTGCTTTTTGCAGAATTTCACGAAGCTCAATACATCCATACAATACCTTGAGTGGCAAACCGCCTATACGGTAGGAGCAGACGGCACGGAAACGGAGCTGGATTATACCGTGTCGCCCGAAGTAGGAGACCGCTTTCGACTTGAAACAGTCATCCCGGCAAGCAGCGAATACGGCAATTTGGTATTTGAAACAGCAGGGCTGAATATGACCGTCAGCATAGACGGAAAAGAAGTATGGCAATCGGAGACCACGGTGCCGGAGAATGCCGTGGGACAGACGCAGGCGATTATCCCTCTGCCGCAGGACACCGAGTGCCGCCTTACGGTTACCGGCACGGTGACCGACACGGCGAGCCTTATTTTCCCGCCGCTGCCGCGCTTTGTGCCGGTGGATGCGCAAGAAATCGAAAGCTACGCTTATGCAAACTACTACGGTATTCCTGCCGGCGCTACCGCTTTTATATCGCTGATGATCGCCGGACTGTTCCTTTTGAGCGTGACACGCAAAAAGGCAGATTGGAGTCTGATACCGCTTTTCCTTGCCTCCGTGGGGCTTACGATGCAACGGATTACCAAAGGAATGGGACACCATTTTCTCAGTGACGGGTTGGTCGATTTTCTGAACCGACAGGAGATCGGTATTTTGCTGCTCGTGCTTTTGGTCGTTTATCTTGTGATGAACCGGCAGCGTAAATTTTGGAAATACTTCGGAATCTCCGCTATTGCCAGCGCCGCCGCATTGGGGATTGCATACACGGTATCCTTTTTCAGAAAAAGCTACCTTTCCAAATATATCGGCAGGCTGTTTGCGGATGTTACGGAGCTTGCGGATTATTCGGGACTTTTGTATTGGGTCACCGTTTGGATGGTTGCGGTGTGTGCCGTTATTTCCGCCTATGCCGTAATGCGTTCGATTATTGCACAGCAGATGGAAAGCAAAACGCTCCGTCTGCGCAACGAATTGATTATGAACAGCTATCGTGCGATGGAAAGCAAAGTGACCGACAGCGCCGCCATTCGTCACGAAATGAAGCATAAAATAATCGCTCTTGACGCACTGTATCAAAAGGGCGATTATGAGGCGCTGGGGCAATTGATCGGGGATATAAAGCAGCAAAACGATCACTTGGCGCAAACGCAGTTTACCGAAAATTTCACAGTCAATACGATCCTGCAGGACGCCGCTTATCGTGCCGCCCAGTCGGACATCCGCTTTGAGGCGCTTGTTTCCGTTCCGCCGCAGCTTACCGTTGCGGAAAGCGATCTGTGCGAGCTGCTTATGAATATGCTTGACAACGCACTGGAAGCCGCCGCCGAGGCGGATGCCGGAAAACGATTTGTCCGCTTTCAGATTGAAACAAAGAACGGCTTTCTTGCCGTTAAGTGTGAAAATTCGTATGCCGGCAAGCGCAGACAGGATGCGTACGGCAACTATGTCACGACCAAGAACGACGCCGAAATCCACGGCTTCGGCTTAAAGCTGATGAGCGCCGTTGCCGTGCGTTACCACAGCATACTGGATATTTTTACTTCGGAGAATCAAACCTTCACCGTTCAAACGGCGCTGAAGCTGCCGAAGAAATAAACAAAAACAAAGAAGGACACCGCTTTAAAATAAACGGAGTCCTTCTTTTTTGCTTTAAATAGCTATTGATTTATATAGCGCACAAATGCACTTTGAAAGGCTTTATAATAGGTTCTCCCCATCGGGAGCGTTTCGCCGCTTTGCAGGGAAAGCTCAGTCCGCCCGATTTCCCGTACCTCATCCAAATTCACAAGATAACTGTTGTGACAGCGTGCAAATTGCCCCATCGGAAGCTGCTTTTCAAAATCCGAAAGCGAAAAATAATAGGTGCTGTTATCGGTGCTTTGATGAATTACGATGCTGTGGTTGTAGCTCTCAATGTACCGAATATCCGAAAGCGATAAATGCACCAGCTTATTTCCGATATGAACCACAACCGTTTTAGGTATGTAATTTAATTTGAGATCAGTGTGAATCGCGCTTGCCAATGCCTCTCGGCGCACGGGCTTTAAGAGAAAATGGATAGGCTGAACGCCGTACCCTTCGCTGAGGTAATCATCACAGGCTGTTACAAAAATAATGGACACCCGATTGCCTTTATCTCTTAAAGACCGGGCAAGCTCCATACCCGTCATACCTTCCATTTGAATGTCAAGTATCAGCAGCTCAAAAGGACAGCTTTCGGTATCCAACCGTTTTTCAAGCTCACAGGCCGAACGGAAAGACTCAAGTCTATATTCAACACTGTCGTTGGTTAAAATATCACTGCAAAGAGAACATAAATTTTCTCGTATTATATCGTCATCATCGCAAACTGCAATTCGGTATGCGCTCATTTTTCACCTGCAAATTCGGAATTATTTTGTTTGATTATATCATATTTTCGAGCAGATTGCAACCAAGACGGCATATCGGCTGCGCATTACAGGTCAAGGATCGGCTTCGCAAACCCACAAGCAAGAATTGATGCACTTCAAAAGTGAGATACTGTACAGGGTTTGCCTGTGCTATTATAATAAATCCGTACAGAGAAACAGTAAAGTAGGCACAATAATGTGCTGTTGTTACCTTTTGGAAACTATTGCGTAAAATAAAGAGCTCGGAGGAATAAAAATGTCAACAAAAAAAGAATTGCCAGCTTGTCCGGTGGAAACAACACTAGCTTTGATAGGGAATAAATAGAAGGTGTTGATACTTCGTGACCTCATTGGCGGCACAAAAAGATTTGGTGAATTGCAAAGAAGCGTGGGGCAGGTAAGTCAGAAGGTTCTCACTTCCAACCTGCGTGAAATGGAAGCTGACGCTTTAGTAGAACGAAAAGTATATGCCGAAGTACCGCCTCGTGTGGAATATAGCCTTACAGCACTTGGACAAAGTTTGAAGCCGATCCTTGACTCCCTGTGGGCATGGGGAGAAAACTATAAAGAAATTAGCAAATAAGTAGTCAGCCACGTTTTTATTTCAAGTTCCAAGATGAAATACGAAGAAACAGAGAGTTATCAGGTAACGGATATGTTTATAAACCACAGACAGATTGCTGACAGATTAGATAATAAACGATAACAGTAGAAAAAGTTAAAATTATCATGGATATAATGATAGAATTGTCTGGAAAAGAGAGTTAAAATATAAGAAAAAGGAATATGTAAAGGAAGATATATATGGAATATTCAGCAATTCTTCATGATATGGACAAAAGATTCTGTTATGCGATTGATAAGGGCTTGTTTGTGATACGCATACAGGTAAAAAAAGATGATATAAAAGAGATAATCCTTCACTATATGGACAAGTATATATCAATAGAAATGAAGGATACACGAAAGACGGTTCCGATGAAGAAAATTGCGTCTTCGCAGTTTCATGATTATTATGAGGCACAGATCCGGATGGATATGATATGTCTCCGCTATTTTTTTGAATTTACAGACATGCATGGGGAAAAAGCATATTACGGAAACTATGAGTTCAGTAAAGAATGTATTACAAACATAGACAGAATGTTTGACTGTCCGCAGAATCTTAGAGAGGAAGAGATGTTTGAAGTGCCTGAGTGGGCAGCAAATAAGGTCGTGTATCAGATTTTCCCGTCACGTTATGCTGCATCACAGCCGGTGGATAAGGAATTATGGTATAAAGCACCAATTACATTTACGGACAATCTTCACGGTGACATCAGAGGAATTATTGACCATCTGGATTATATCCGGGATCTGGGAATTGATGTTATATATATGACACCTATTTTTAAATCGGATTCGAGCCATAAATATGACACCATTGATTATTACCAAATAGATCCTTCATTCGGAACAGCAGAAGATCTCAGGGAATTGGTGCAAAAAGCACATCAATATGGAATGAAAGTAGTTCTGGACGCAGTGTTTAACCACACAGGAAGGGATTTTTTTGCATTTAAGGACATCCTTGAAAATAAAGAAAAGTCCAAATATCTGGACTGGTATTTTATTGATAAATTCCCGCTTGATACTGAACCCGGACAGGCACCAAATTTCAAATGTTTTGGCTATTATGGCGGAATGCCGAAGCTTAATCTTAAAAACCCTGAGGTCGAAAAATATGTTACAGATGTTGCATGCTATTGGCTCAAAGAATGCGATATTGATGGATGGAGAATGGATGTAGGAGATGAAATCAGCCATTATTTCTGGAAACATTTCAGAAGAGCAGTTAAGGCAGTGAAGAAAGATGCGCTGATAATCGGAGAAATCTGGCATTATGCGGGAGATTTCCTTGAGGGAGATGAATGGGATACGGTTATGAATTATCCGTTCTATCTGAACCTGATAGATCTGCTTGCAGATGAGAAAATCGGTGTCAGCCGTTTTATACAGAACTTTGGGTATATGAAGGGACGTTTAAACAAAAAATGTTATCCGCTTATGTGGAATCTGATTGACAGCCATGATACGGCAAGATTTTTACATCTGTGCAATAATAAGCAAAAACAGCATCTGGCAGCAGCCTTCCAGTTATTGATGCCCGGAATGCCTATGATTTATTATGGAGATGAGTTAGCAATGCCGGGAGCAAACGATCCGGATTGCAGACGTGGTATGTATTGGGATGAAGAATACAGGGACAATGAGATGCTTGAATGGTATAAACGGTTAATACAAGTCCGGAGAACACACGCATGCATTGTAGAAGGCGAATTGGCTGAGATAATCACAAGGGACGAAGACGGAACGATTGTATTAATCAGGAAAAATACTGAGGAGACAGTAGCTCTGATTTTTAATTGCAGTAATGATACGAAGGAATTCAATGAGTATGCCGGACAATACAATTTGCTTGGAGAGAGCGTATTTGACGGAAAAGTAGAGGGGTATGACGCTGCTGTGTTATTATGTGATTCATACTGATGTAATATGTTGTTGCATATGTAAAGACGATGGACTATGATATACATATGCTGCGGGGAGCAAGAAATCAGGAGGACATATAATTTGAAAAAAATACATACCGGCGTTATATTCCAGACAATTATCGGAATGTTAGTGATTGCACTTTTGGTTCTTGGATATACGTTCATTCTGCAGAGGAATTATAATAGTTCGGCACTTGATGAGTCTGTTGCAAGAAACAAACAGTGCGCTGATGCAATACATAAGCATATGTCGGATAAATTTGTCAGGGAAGATTTTGATTCAATATCATCAGTTGACGATATCGGTCTGCCGTGTTATAAGAAGCTGCAGAAGCAGCTTAATGAACTGCGCGCATTGAATTCAACGAGATATCTGTATACTGCCAAAAAAACAGATGACGGAAAGCTGATTTACCTTGTGGATGGACTGGATTCGGATGCGGATGATTATGCGTATCCGGGAACATTAATTGAGAAAGAGATGGTGACATATATAGAACAGGCTCTTTCCGGTAAAGTTGTTTATTCCAATAAGATAGTGGACACGACATGGGGCCATATTTTTACGGCATGCTATCCGGTAGAAGCATCGGATGGAACAGGGGATATTATCGGGGCATTATGTATGGAAATGGATATGGAAAGCACGTATGCTTGTATGGAAGCAGATAATCATAGGGCATTTATGATTTCCATAATTGCGATAGTTGTTTTTGCAATATTGGCAAATATCGTACATATATACTTAAGAAAACAGAAGTATATCAAGATCCAGCAGCGGGAAGAACTGGAGAAAGCTGTCAGTGCAGCAGATGCGGCTAATGCGGCAAAATCAGCTTTTTTATTTAATATGAGCCATGATATCAGGACACCGATGAATGCAATACTGGGGTTTACGCAGCTGGCGGAGCAGGAAGCCGGTGTATCAGATAAAGTCAAAGAATATCTTCAGAAAATCCGGATAAGCGGTAATAAAATGCTCTCTATTATAGATAATGTGCTTGAACTATCAAGGATTGAATCCGGCAAGGTTACAATAGAGGAAACTCCGGTTGCAGCCGGAAGCATAATAGATGAATGCAAGGTTATGATACAGGCCGAAATCGATAAGAAGAAGCAGCAGCTTACCGTTTCGAAGGAGATAATTTACCCGTATATATATATGGATACGGTACGCATTACAGAGATAATCCTCAATCTCATGAGCAATTCCATCAAGTATACTAATGATGGAGGCTGGATTCATTGTGCTATAAGCCAGGAAGAGGATGAGAGAGAAGGATGGTGTATACAGGAACTGACGGTAAGCGATAACGGAATAGGAATGACTCGTGAATTCCAGAAACACATTTATGAGTCATTTACCAGAGAACGTTCCTCAACAGCAAGCGGAATAGCGGGCACCGGACTTGGAATGGGAATTGTTAAGAAACTGGTTGATATGATGGACGGTACGATAGATCTTCAGAGTAAGGTTGGTGAGGGGACGACCTTTAGGGTGAGAATACCGTGCAGGATAGCGACACAGGAAGATACACAGCCGAAGACGGATGAAAATATAGGTAATCCTGAGGATTTAAAGGGGATAAGAATTTTATTGGCGGAAGATAACGACCTGAATGCAGAGATTGCTGTTACACTCCTTTCGGAAGTGGGATTTATGGTAGAACGTGCCGCTAACGGGGTTGACTGTGTGGAAATGCTCAAAGACAGGCCGGCAGGGTATTATTCGATAATTCTTATGGATATCCAGATGCCGGTTCTTGACGGATATAATGCGACGATTAATATAAGGCGGATGGACGACAAAGCAAAGGCTTCAATACCGATTGTTGCGATGACGGCCAACGCATTTGCTGAGGACAGGGAAAAGGCATTGAGCGTGGGAATGAACGACCACATAGCGAAGCCGGTAGATATGAGTAAGCTTATACCTACAATCAGAAAATATATCAAATAAAATCGGGGAGGGGTGCTCTACAACAGGAATTCAATCCAAAAAAACATCGACATTCTGCCGCATACACGTTATAATGATAATAACGAGGATTTTTTTATGAATTATATTATTCTGGACCTGGAATGGAACCAGTGTCCGAGCGGCAAAAAAAATGAAAATAAAGATCTTAAGTTCGAGATAATTGAAATCGGAGCGGTTAAAGTTGATGACAACAGGCAATATGTGAGTGAGTTTCATGAGTTCGTATCTCCGACAGTGTACCGTGCACTCCATAAGATTACAAAGGACATGACTAAGCTTACTATCAGCGAACTTGATAAGAGCGATAAGTTTAATGAGGCGGCCACGCGTTTTTTTGACTGGTGCGGCAGTGACGGCGATTACATGTTCGGGACATGGGGTTCGATGGACCTGGCCGAACTTCAGAATAATTGTAAATATTTTGGAGTGGATCATAAGTTTGAGAAACCACTTGTATTTTATGATATTCAGAAGCTGTACAGTCTGTGCTTTTCGGATGGCAAGACCAGAGTTTCGCTTGAGACGGCGATTGATGAGCAGAAGATTAATAAAGAGATACCGTTTCACACGGCAGTGTATGATGCGATATATACGGCGAGGGTGTTTGAAGTAATCGATTTTGAACGCGTTAAGCGGTATACATCCGTGGATACTTATTGCATTCCGGATAATAAAGAGGAAGAATTTTTCTTCAATTACGGAACTTACACAAAATATATTTCGAGAGGATTTCCGGAGAGGGAAATGATCATGAAGGACAGCAGGGTCCGTTCAATGCATTGCTGCGTATGCGGACGTAATGTCAAGAGGGTGATCAAATGGTATTCCATCGGCAATCAGAGGATGTATTGTGGCGTAGGTTTCTGCGAGCAGCATGGTTATGTTAAGGGCAAGGTTAAAGTTCGTATGACACATGATAACCTCTGGTATGGAATTAAGATTCTTAAACTGACGGATGAAGAAGGCGCTGTACAGATACGTGACAGACAGATTATCAACCGCGAGAAAAGGCGTGAGCGCCGCCATCGCGAGATGGAGCGCCGGCTTAAAGAAGCTGCGGAATCAGAATCTGAGACGACGTGATCCGTAATGGCTTCTGCGGCGTCTGAAGTTGCGCAATATAAATATTATTCCGGCTGTGATTAATCCGACACCGAGTATGATGCCGGCCACAATAGGAATATTGATATGGAACACCGTGTCTTTCGACGGGTTGTATGTGCTGTAAGAAGCATGAGGAACACCGTCAAGACCGGTGTTTTTATTGTTGCCGGTGTAATTGATCATAATAGTGGCATTGCCGACATTGGTGTTACCGTAATAATAGGTTATGCACGCAAAACCGCCATCCTTGCCGGCATAAGCCGGATTATCGGAGTAAGTCACGATTCCGGTAAGTTCGGAGAGCTTAACGCTGGTTGGGACCAGAAGGTAAGTGTCATCAGCAAAACCGATTGATATATCCGAGGATGATGATACACGGCCGGTTATATTAAGAATGTCAACCTGTCCCGTCGAAAGGGATGATGCGGAATTATCAAGATATACTTTATGATAATTATTAAAATAGTAGTCAAAAAGGGCGGTTGTGTCTTTGTAACGTCCGGCATCGGTAGATTTCATAATCACGCAGATTAATCTTAAGTCATCTTTCTGTGCAAAAGATACAAGGCAGTTGCCGGCAGCATCAGTGTAACCCGTCTTGCCGCCGAGCGAATATTTGTATGCATAATCGCCGCCCGGAAGCATCTGATAACGATGTCTGTAATAGCGGGTAAAATTGCTTTTGTTGGTAGGACCGATTGTGTATACACCTGAATGTGAAACTATTTTCATAAGGGTTTTGTTATTAAAACATGCCTGCGCAATAAGTGCCATATCATAAGGCGTTGTGTAATGGAACTGGTCGGAAAGACCGCTCGGATTCGTAAAATGCGTATGCGTGGCACCGAGTTCTTCCATGCGGCTGTTCATCATTGATGCAAAAGAAGATACTGTCTGTCCGACATGCTCGGCCAGACCATAGGCGACTTCGTTCGCAGAGCGCAGTATCAGACAATAGAGTGCCTGCTCGATGGTAAGCTCTTCTCCCGGTGAAATCGATGCGTTGGCATCTCCGTAATCAATGCTGTCCACAGCTGCCTGTGAAAAGGTTACGGTATCGGTAAGCGAACAGTTCTCAACAGTCAGAAGTGCAGTGAGAAGCTTGGTCGTACTGGCCGGGTAACATTGTGTATCGGCATTGGAGGAATATAGAATTTCCCCGCTGTCGGCGTCCATAAGAACGACGTAGTCGGAACTTATTTTCGGAAATTCCGGAAGCCCCAGGGCAGATGAATCATCGGCCGATACATTAACAGTTTCCGCCGGGTGGCATATAATAAATATTATAGATAAAATAAGTATTGAAAGCTTTTTTATTTTCATATACAATCCTTTAATAGCATTATGTCTATATAATATCCTTTGCACAAAATAAATGCAAGGTTTATAATATTGATATTATCAAAAGAAACAGGAGAGGAATACATGAGACTCAGAAATGTACGCGGCGCAAGGGAAGCGATGATCGACAGTAAATACACTGTCAATGAACCGGAACAGTATAAGGGCCGCTGGAATGAATTTTTCGGCAATAATAATCCGATCAGACTGGAAATCGGAACCGGAAAGGGTAAGTTTCTTATGACGCTTGCCACACAGAATCCGGACATTAATTATATAGGAATAGAGAAGTACTCAAGCGTGCTTGTGCGTGCACTTGAGAAACAGAATGAACTTGAACTTCCGAATGTGGTTTTTATCAGGATGGATGCGGAACATATCGAAGAAATATTTGCAAACGGTGAGATAGACCGGATTTATCTTAATTTCTCAGATCCATGGCCGAAGGACCGCCATGCAAAGCGCAGACTTACATCGAGACAGTTTTTTGCCAGATACAATAATATTCTGGCTGCGGACGGACGTGTTGAGTTCAAGACGGATAACAGAGCATTGTTTGATTTTTCCGTGGAAGAGGTTAAGGAAGCCGGCTGGAAGCTGACGGCCGTTACATATGATCTGCATAACGACGCCATGAACGAGGGCAATGTTATGACTGAGTATGAAATCAGATTCTCACAAATGGGAACGCCGATCAACAAATTAATCGCCGAAAGGTAATAACAGAGGGGGATGGGGTATGAAGTGCTGTATCAAAGACAGAATATATCTGGGCACACTTAAATATGTAAAAGTGAACTGCTACCTGTTGAAATTCAAAAGGGCGTTCACGGAAGTTAAGAAAATATTAAACGGAGGCAGCTGTAAATGCTGAGCCTCCGTTATTTTATCAGAAATCAAAATCGTAATAATCCGCCGGCAGGAACCTGTGATATATGATATGACATCCTTCATCCTTGAAACAATAGAAATAAGGGTCACCAAAATTTTCCGGAAACCGGTACAGTACATCAAATTCTCCGTTATCGACCGGTTCGCAGATAATGTCCGGCGAATATGACATGAACAGTGCCAGAACATCATCGAGCGTGGTGCCGTGTCCGGCCAGAAGATCAACCAATGCCTTGATAAAATCATTATCCGGTGTATTCTCGTGTACATACACGCTGCCTTTCTCCGGAATATTGAAGCAGAAGCGGTCGCCCTTGTGTGTGACAACCACATCTCCCAGAGTGTCTGTTATCTCGGCGGGCATCGCGGCAAGCCGTGCGTTCATCGCGTCGGCGTCATCATGTGCTTCAAGCAGATGGTTGAGTGACGATAACGGATAGTAAAGACGTATTTTCTCCTCGCGGAAACCAAGCTTGGCCTGCTCTTCGCGGATTATATCTATAAGGTTATTTCTTAATTCAGTAAATCCCATTGTGCACCTCCAAAAGTCAGTATATCATAGTGACGTCCATATCGGTAAAAAATATATAAAAAAATTATGAATAAATGGTGAAAAAGTGGTTGACAAACACTGACAAGTCTGTTATCATAACAAACGTGCTCGACGAGAGACAACAATTAAATACGCGCCTTTAGCTCAGTTGGTAGAGCACCTGACTCTTAATCAGGGTGTCCAGGGTTCGAACCCCTGAAGGCGCACTCGAAAGTCGCAAGCTATGCTTTTCGCTGGTTTGAGGCTTTTTTTGTTTTACGGATTTTACCCAACAATCAGGAACCGGTTGAAATTTTGATAATGAGATGATAAAATATGATTAGTTTATGCAAACGGGCATATCAGAACGGTGGATTCTGATTAACAAAACATTTAATTGAGGACTGTGTTATGTATTATAAGAGAAAGTTAGAGAGGGTGAGTCTATGAATAAATTAAGAATAATTATCCCGGCAGTTTTTTTTGCCGCATGCGTTGCTTTTTTTATATGCGAATATACAGGAAATGACGTTGAATTTGTGCCTGTTAAAATCAATGTTATTGTAGAGGACAATTTAAATATATCCTTGCAGGAAGCTAATATGTTAAAGGAAGATGGGTTTTGGAATAAGCATCCTACAAGCATTCCGGTGAGGGATTACAGCCAGGTCCGGTTTGAAGATAAGAACTACGGTAACTCTTTCAGGGCTTTTTTCTGTATGGATGTGTATAATAAGAAAGTAAAATATAATAACTGTACCGTAAATTGCACCATGAATATTGATGAGTCCTACTGGCAGCAGCTTTTCTGGTATGATTCAAATGAAACAACGCCTTTTAATGCTCCGGAGTGTACTGAACATTATGGACAGTTTGAACCGTATATCACCGGGGCAATGCTGCCGGGTTCTGAAGAAGAATTAAAAGCGAAACTTAAAAGTGTCGTTATAACGATATATGTTAAACATCAAAACGGTAAAATAACCAAAACGGAGGTTTCGGGAGAGGATTTTGATATTGAGTTTGAACATAGAAACGTCGAATCGGGAATCAGTTATTTTGAAAATTATAAATCAAATACAATAGGCGAGTAAATTAATGGCAGGAAGTAAAAATAATGATAGCATTAGAAAATGTAAGTAAAAAATACCTTAATGGTGAAACTTCATATGAGGCACTTAAAAACATTGATATAAAAATTAATCCGGGTGAAAAAGTGGCAATAACCGGTCCGTCAGGTGCCGGCAAAAGTACATTGCTTAATATTATGAGTACGCTCGACAGACCGACATCAGGAAGTGTTTTATTTGATGATAAACACCTGGAAGGGCTTGGTGAAGATGAAACTGCCCGAATCAGACTTACAGAATTTGGCTTTATATTTCAGGATTATATGCTCATGCCAACGCTGAATATATGGGATAATATCTGCCTTCCGGTTATTTTAAGCGGGGAAAAAGTCAATAATGAGAGAATAAGCACATACATAGAAAAACTTCTGCCGGAATGTGATGCACGATCGATGCCTCATCAATTATCGGGAGGACAGCAGCAGAGAGTCGGCATAGCAAGGGCACTGGCGACACAACCCAAAGTACTGTTTGCGGATGAGCCAACCGGTAATCTGGATAGCGGTAACAGTAGAAATGTTTTTGAAACACTTTTTGAATTGTCTGAGCATAACAAAATGACATTGATTTATGTTACGCATAATCGGGAACTTGCGGGGATGGCTGATAGAATAATTGAAATAAAGGATGGGCGTATTGTTGATTGCTAAGAGTTTTAAAATCCCTGCCAAGTATATAATATTGCTGGTTGTAACAGGGTGTGTTTCCATGATCATATTTTCCGGGTGTATTGGTTTTCATGATATTTCCCGGATAACAGAAGTCATTACGGCTGAGGATACGTATGGGGAGTATTATTTTTCCGTGTATGGCGTGGAAGATGATTACTTAGATGTATTTGATAAAAAAGACATAAAAAAATGCGTGGTTGATTTATATTTTACTCTATTGGACGATAAGACATCGGTCATGTATGGAATAAGTGAGCCGGATTTGAAATATACGGAGTATAAATTGGCTGATGGTGTATATCCCGGTAATGCCGGTGAAATGCTGATAGAAAAATGGTATGCAGTGCAAAATAATATATCAATAGGCGATGAGGTCATCTTTAATAATGGAGAAAAAGATGAGGCCTGGAAGGTTACCGGATATATAAATAATATGAGCAGCTTTGGAAGCGCAGAAGGGGAAAGCGCGGCCCCGGTCATTGTTATTGATCCGGTAAAAAATCAGGGACTTGTTGATACAACAGTAAATAACATATATTTAGAGTGTAATGATATAGATTTGATATGGGGAGAACTGCCGGATATGTGCATGGAATCAAATGCACAGGGATTTTCATATAATACTGAATTGATTAAGGTCGTGGAGGCTCTTGATGACGCGGGAATTAATAAAATTTTCCAAAATCCATTATACGGAGGACTGGCGATTGTATTGGTGATATATTCAGTCACAACATTCAATGCGGTGGCGGATATATTATTTTCGTATTGGAATAAATCGGCATATATACTCCGCGCCATCGGAGCCGGCCCTGCCCGGGTCCGCAGGGCGATGCTGAACAGAATATTGTCGTGTGTACTCATAAGCTCGGTAACGGGAACACTTATAGGATATGGCGGCGTATATATTATTAACGGAAAAATACATGCGCTGGGGGATTTTTGGGGGCAGAAATACATATTCAGGTCTTGGGCGGTAATAGGTATATTGCTGGTAACAATAATGGTTCTGACATATGCAGCATTTAGACATAAAACAAATATTATTGCCGGATTATCGCCGTGCGAATTAAAGAATGTTACCGGCTTAAGTTATATGAAAAGCGTCAACAGAAAGAAACGTAACAGCATTTTTAAGAAAAAAGGAGACTTGTTTGATCTTGCAATAAGAAATTTATCATTCTATAAATGGCGTAAAGCGGCAGTAGCATTAATGATTTGTGTTTCGGTAATGATCGTAAGCATATCGGGATACATGATTTTGCCGCAAACAAAGTACAATTTAAATAATCTTAAATATGACTATCATTTTACTGTTAAAGATTATTATAAAGCTACAGAATTGAACCAGCCGGAGAATATAAAGAAAATATACAATGCGGTCATAGATTATTGCAGGAAGAATTCAATAGATGTTTACTATGATGCCGGACAGGAGATAGAAGAGTTTAAACTGAATAAGTCGTGGCTTACGGATAATTACAAAAAATACATAGAGGAAAATGCAAATTCAGCAGGGCTTAACGATCCGAGAAAGACCATATTGACAACGGCAGTAGTTTATGGTTATACGGATGAGATGTTCAGAAGATTAATCTCAGAAAATAACCTTAATATCCGTGTGCCGGCAGAAGGTGAAGTTATCGTCTGCTCCCAAATATTTAATAAGGATAATAAGAAAGCATATGACCTTAATGTTATGACAGGTGAGGTCATTAAATGTACATCACCTGTCATCAACGGGCCGGATAGTACCAATCCGGGGGAACGGAAAATATACACGGGAACAGTTGTGGGAGCGATAGAGGAACCGTTATTGGACATGGATGATGACAGCCGGACGGAAGTATGCCTTATAGTTCCGATGAAAGATTTCCGTAATTATTTTTTGTATGATGATTATATAAGTGATTTTTACGTAGACAGCCTTACGGGCAGGCAGTTTTCGGATATAACGCAGATTGTTGCGGGGACGGATTACATTAAAATTGAAAACCAGCATGATTTATACGAGGCGGTAAGCATGCATAGGCATAAGACTATACTGGTTTACGCAATCGTATGCATCATGGGGTGCGTATTACTTGTATTGAATGTAATCATGATAGTTTACAATGAATCTTATGTCAGACGAAAAGAGTTTCAGACATTGCATAAACTGGGTATGACTCACTCAAAAATTCGCCGCATGATCGTTTATGAATTATTAATAATCTGCGGAGCCGGACTTATAAGCGGGGTAGGAATCAGTATGTGCGTGTTATCGGTCATTTTGCGAAATTTTTCGTAAATTGATAGTGATATTTTGGAGAATGCGTGTTATAATAATTTCGAGCAGTAAAGTCGGGAATACATTAAGAAAGGAAGAAGATATGGATAGAGCGGATATCGCTGTAATCGGAACGGGACCGGCCGGAATATCGGCAGCAATCAATGCCCGTATCCGGAGGAAGTCTTTTCTGTTATTTGGCAGCAGTAAATTAAGTGCTAAAATAGAGAGCTCCGAACAGATAGTGAATTATCCGGCAATCGATGCTATAAGCGGGCCACAACTGAATGAACGGTTTCGTGAACAATTGGTTAAGCTTGAGATTCCAATTATCGATGAACGTATTACCGGCATCTATAAGATGGAAAATTATTATCTCATAATGGCAGATCAGAAGCAATATGAGGCCTCAACCGTTATCATTGCGACGGGGGTCGAGACAGTCAGGGCACTTCCCGGAGAAAGAAAGATGCTTGGCCGCGGTGTGAGTTATTGTGCCACCTGCGACGGAAGGCTGTACGAAGGCCGCAGAATTGCCGTACTGTGTGATAATTCCAATATGGAAGATGAAGTCGATTACCTCTGTTCGCTTGCGGGCGAGGTGGTTTATTTTCCGTTATTTAATAGTGACATGAAGCGGGATAATCTTGTGATGGCACAGTCACGGATGAAGGCTGTTAAAGGAACAGATTATGTCGAATGCGTGGAACTGCAGGATGGAAGTACAATAGCGGTCGATGGCGTTTTTATGTTAAAGCAGTCGGTTTCCGCGGATGTTCTTTTGCACGGACTTGATGTGTCCGGCGGACATATTGTCACGGACCGTAATATGGCAACCAACATGCCGGGATGTTATGCGGCAGGTGATTGCACCGGAACACCATATCAGATAAGTAAAGCAGTCGGAGAGGGCAATATAGCGGCTCACTCGGCGATAGCGTACCTTGGAAGGAGAAATAGTGATGACTAAGCCTAAGAAAATTAAAGAGCCCAAAGTAAAGGCAGTAAAGGCAGTAAAGGCAGCTAAGCCTGTCAAAGCGCCTAAGGCAGCCAGACCTAAGAAGAAAGCAGCCGGCGTTAATAAAATATTCTGGGGCAGGAGAATCGGCATCAAAATGGTTGCAGGATTTCTTATACCAGTGATTTTAATAGTTGTTCTTGGTGTATCCTCATACGCTAAGGCATCCAAAGGTATTATAAAGAGTTATGAGGACAGTATGAGTCAGACCATAGGCATGACCAATGAGTTCTTCAGGCTTACAGTGGACAATGTCCAGGACAAATACAAAGAATATCTTAACAATGCGGATTTAAGCGTTTATTTTAAGAATCTTATGAATAAGAGTGAAAGCATTTCATTTGCAAAGAGATATTCCCAAGAGATGAAGAAGAACATTACAACAGACGGTTCCGTAACTAATATGTACATACTTGCTGACAATGTAAAATCACTTATAACGACCAATACGGAAACGGATAAGCTGTACAGTGCTTATGCCGATACGGAAAATGGTTCGATATCGAAGAATGATGCATATAATTTCTATCTTTTCGGTAATGAATCGGCAGCAGACAGTGCAATGGGAACAAGTTCCGACGATTATGGATTGAGACTTGTGCGCCATATGAAGGATTATAGCGCATATCTTATCGTTGATATTGATAAGGAAGTTGTAACGGATGCGATTTCATCCCTTCAGGTTGGCAAGGGAACAATTGCAGCGATAATTACAACTGACGGTACAGAACTTTTAAGCGATGGAACGAACCCGGAGAAGCCTATTTTTACAGATAAGGATTTCTATAAGGACATTGCTGATTCCGGTGAAGATTCAGGACAGAAATATGTAAAATATAACGGAGAAAAATATCTTTTTATATATTCGGTGCTCAGCGGAAGAGGAGCGACAATATGTGCACTTGTTCCTGAAAGCGTACTCACGGAGCAGGCTTCGGAAATCAAACTTCTTACAATAATACTTGTAATTGTTTCAGCTATTATAGCAGGACTTATAGCAATGGCATTTTCAAGAGGTATAAGCGGCACAATAAATAAGACTAATAAACAGCTTAGACTTATCGCAGACGGAAATCTTGACGCAAGAGTTATTACATCGCGTAAGGATGAATTTGCACTTCTTGCGGCCGGGGTCAACGGCATGGCAGAAAGCATGTGCCACATTATCGGCAAGGTGAGAGAGGTTGCACATGAAGTTGCGGCAGCTTCTGAACTTGTTACTGAGAATTCGAGATCGATTCATGAATCATCAGATCAGATTCAGCATTCGATCAAGGAGATAGAGACAGGAACGGCTAATCTTGATACCGAATCCGAGAGATGCCTGTCACAGATGGATACATTATCACAGAAGATACATGATGTCCAGGGAAGTTCCGTAGATATCATGAATATGGCACATAGCACTGAGAAGGTTGTAAAAGACGGTAAGAACAGTCTTTCAACAATGACAGAAAGTGCCGTGGCGACAACCAGAATTACCGGAAGTGTTATTGAGTCAATCAGACTTCTCGAAGAGAAATCACTTACAATCGGTAATATCATTGAAGCTATTAACAGTATAGCAGCCCAGACGAATCTCCTTTCACTTAATGCGTCAATTGAGGCAGCAAGAGCCGGAGAGGCCGGAAAGGGATTTGCGGTAGTTGCGGAGGAAATCCGTAAACTTGCTGAACAGTCCAGGGAATCTGCGGAAGAAATCAGCAAGATTATCGAAGAGATTACAAGCAATACAAGAGAGGTTGTTGGTATAGCGGACGAGGCAAGAGGAATTGTCAGCAAGCAGGAGACAACAGTTTCCGAGACAGCCAAGGCTTTTGAACAGATTAATGACCATATGTCAAGATTTACAGAATCTCTGGATTCTATAAGCAGTGATATTAATAATATGGAAGATGCCCGTAAACAGACTCTCGGTGCAATGGAAGGTATATCGGCAGTATCGGCTGAGACCGCATCAGGTACGGCAACGGTATACACCAATGCGCAGTCACAGCTTTCACAGATTGAGTCACTTGACAGTGCAGCCGAGAATCTTGCCGAGAAAGCAGAGCAGCTTAACGAACTCCTTGCGGGATTTATTATCAATAATTAAATTAAATTCCGGTAGCCGGATACCATACAGTTGCTTATGTTGCCGAGGATATCTATAACTTGTGCGACATCTTTATCGGTATGTGTAAGAAAAGCATCAAATGTGCCGTGTATAAGGACGGTAAAGAGTAAATCAAACTCTAGACTGTCCTTGTACTGCGGCATTTTTTCATATATTAATTTCTTGATTTCATAATCGAGTCTTTCCAATAAAACAGTACGCCGGCTTCCGGCAAAAAGAATGTGAAACAGTCCGCTTTGTGAGAGTATAGCGGAAGAATATTCTGCAAATCCTTTTGGAGTATCTGTTATTATAAGCTCCGGGTCGGGAATGGAATTGATCACATTTCGGATAAGCTCGTCTTCAAGCTGTCCCGATAAATCATATATATCGTGGTAGTGCTGATAAAAAGTCGCTTTATTGATACATGCTTTCTCGGCAAGTTCCTTCACAGTTATTTTTTCTATATTTTTGGCTGAACGCAGTTCAATGAATGCATTGATAATGCTGCGCCTGGTTCTTTCAATTCTTAAATCCATAGCAGTCTCCTTTTTAGACAATTTGAGTGATTAGTTGTTTATCATACTTATTTAAAAATCCGTTGGTGGAAATAGGTAATAAATGAGTATAAAATAAATATATCATACTAAAACGACTGGTGTCAATTATACGACATGCGTTGCTAAATGGAGGATGGAATGGATATTTACGGATTTTATACTGGCAAAATTTTTGACGCATATGATTTTCTGGGCTGCCATCTGGATGGAAACAGAGGTTATTTCCGCACTTATGCACCGAATGCATCGAGGGTTACGGTAATCGGGGAATTTACCGGCTGGAAGGATTATGAGATGAACCGGATTCACGACGGTAAGTTCTGGGAACTGATCACAGACGGTGTCGAGGATGGAATGATGTACAAATACCGTATTTACGGAAGGGATGGCAGCGTGACGGAACATTGCGACCCGTATGGATTTGGGATGGAATTACGGCCTGACAGTGCTTCAATAGCCAGAGATATGAACAGATATGTATTTCATGACACGAAATGGATGCGCGACCGTTCGGACTGCCGCCGGGGTCCTCTTAATATATACGAAATCCATGCCGGCTCGTGGAAAACCAATCCGGAGAATGAGAATGGCTGGTATAAGTATAATGAGCTTGCCGACATCCTGATACCTTATCTTAAGGAAAACGGATATAATTATGTCGAAATGATGCCGATTGCAGAGCATCCGTGTGATAATTCGTGGGGATACCAGTCTACAGGATTTTACAGCCCGACATCACGTTACGGAACAGCGGACGAACTGCGGGAATTTATAGACAAATGCCATCAGAATGGAATCGGAGTGCTGCTTGACTTTGTGCCGGTGCATTTTGCGGTGGATGGATATGGCCTGTCAATGTATGACGGCACCGCATTATATGAATATCCGAACTGCGATGTCGGATACAGCGAATGGGGAAGCAAGAATTTCAATCACTCCCGCGGAGAGGTTCAAAGTTACCTGCAGTCCTGCGCTAATTACTGGTTGAAGGAATATCATTTTGACGGACTTCGAATGGACGCCATAAGCAATATCATATACTGGCAGGGTGATTCCAGACGCGGAATTAATAGAAATGCACTTCAATTTCTGCAATATATGAACCGCGGACTTAAGGGAATGTATCCGTCGATCATTCTGGCTGCGGAGGATTCCAGTCCTTATCCGGGAATTACCAAGTGCGCCGACTGGGGTGGGCTCGGATTTGATTACAAATGGGACCTTGGCTGGATGAACGATACACTTATCTATTTTAAAGATGGCATGGACGATAGGATAAAAGATTATCATAAATTAACTTTTTCTATGATGTATTATTATTCGGAGAATTTTATACTCCCGTTCTCACATGATGAGGTTGTGCATGGCAAGGCAACCATTATGCAGAAGATGAACGGACAGTATGATGAGAAATTCCCTCAGGCGAGGGCTCTCTATATGTATATGTATACACATCCGGGTAAGAAACTGAATTTCATGGGAAATGAAATCGGACAGTTAAGAGAATGGGATGAGACGAGGGAACAGGACTGGGATATCCTAAAGTATCCGGTTCATGATGCATTCCATCGTTATATGATGGAGCTTAATAAGCTCTATCTTGAGCATTCTGCATTATGGGAGAAGGATTTTGACAATGACGGTTTTATGTGGATTGACTGCCATGAGGAAGGGCGGTGCATATATGCGTATGAACGCCGCTCGTCCACGGAACGTCTGGTGATAGTGTGTAAATTTACAAATACGCCGGAGGAAAATTATTATTGTCATGTTGAAGGTGCGTCGGGTCTTAAGCTGCTTCTGGCATCTGATGCCGATTGTTTTGACGGGCCGGTTCATTATGATGAGGACGAGTCTGTAAAGGTTGTGGATAATACCGCAGAAATTAAACTTGGAGAATTTTGCACGAAAATATATAAAGTTATTTAGAATATAAATTAATTTTATTAAGTTCAGGTTGATATTGCGCACTTGAAATATATCATTCAATGATGTAAAATAAAGGTTAATCAGCGTACAGGAGGAAGACCCTTGAACAATAAAGAGATGATGGAATTAAGACCGGAACTGGACAGTCAGTTTGATGAGCTTGTCAAATATTGTATGGCATCCGGTGTCATTGATTCTAATTTATATATTGAATATGATGTTAAGAGAGGACTAAGAGAGAGCAACGGTAAGGGTGTTCTTACGGGACTCACGGAGATTTCCGATGTAGTGGGATTCGACGTGGTTGACGGAGACAGGGTGCCGTGTGATGGCCGTCTCTATTTCCAGGGATATAATGTCCAGGATCTTATCCGCAAAGGCGACAGAAGAAGATTTGCGTTTGAAGAAGCAACATATCTTCTGTTATTTGGCGCGCTTCCTACGAGGGAACAGTTAAGACAGTTTATAGATATTCTCGGAGGATTAAGAGAACTTTCGGGACAGTTCGTGCGTGACGTTATTATGAAAGCACCGAGCAGTAACATTATGAATGCATTGGAGAAGAGTATCGTCACATTGTATTCATATGATGAGATGGCTGAAGATATTTCTGTACCGAATGTATTGAGACAGGCGTTGCAGCTTATTGCCAAGATGCCGGTTATATCGGTATTTGCATATCAGTCATATATGCATTTTAAGATGGATGATGTTCTTATTATACGTAACCCGGATCCGCAATGTTCAACAGCTGAGAACATATTGAGAATGCTCAGACCTGATGGTAAATATACTGAACTTGAAGCTAAGGTTCTTGATGTTGCGCTTGTACTTCATGCAGAACACGGCGGTGGTAATAACTCAACATTTACCACGCATGTAGTTACATCATCCGGAACGGATACATATTCAACGGTTGCAGCATCTGTTGCTTCGCTTAAGGGACCTAAGCATGGCGGTGCGAACCTTAAGGTTAAGCGTATGTTTGATGATATTAAGGAACATGTATCCGATTGGGAAGATGAGGATGCTCTTCGCGAATATCTTCAGAAGATACTTGATAAGCAGGCTTTCGACAATGCCGGACTTATTTACGGTATCGGACATGCGGTATATACATTATCAGACCCGCGTGAGGTTATTCTTAAGGAATATGCCAAGCGTCTGTCCGAGGAGAAGGGTTTTGTCAAAGAGTTTGAGCTTTATGACAGGGTTGAGAGGATAGCTAAGGAACTTGTATCCAAGTCCCGCCACACATTGAAGCCGATATGTGCGAATGTCGATTTCTACAGCGGATTCGTATATACAATGCTTGGAATACCGGAGCAGATGTTCACTCCGATATTTGCTATTTCGCGTATCGCAGGATGGAGCGCACACAGGTTGGAAGAGCTTGTCAATAAGGGCAAGATAATCCGTCCGGCATATAAATATGTCGGACATCATGAAGAATATGTTGATTTGAACGACAGATAGATATCATAAGCTTCCGGGAATATTTTTTCCGGGAGCTTTAGTGTATCCGGAGAGTAAAAATGGAACTCAGAGTATTAAAGTATTTTCTGATGGTTGCCAAGGAACAAAGTTTTACGAAAGCAGCCGAACAGTTACATATAACACAGCCGACATTGTCAAGGCAGCTTGCACAACTTGAGAACGAGCTTGGAACATCACTTTTTGTGCGGACAGGAAGAAATATTACATTGACGCAGGAGGGAATCCTGCTTAAAAGACGTGCACTTGAAATCATAGATTTGGAGGGACGCACTATTGAAGAACTGCAGGGAGCAGACGAATATGTTGAAGGAACGGTTACCATAGGATGCGGCGAATTTGCGGTGGTTGAGAAGCTGGCAGAGATATGCCGCAGATTTAAATCCAAATATCCGCTAGTCCAGATTGCAATACATACTGCAACAGCAGACATGATATATGAGATGATGAATAAAGGACTTGTGGACGTAGGACTTTTTATGGAACCGGTGGATACACAGGATATGGAGTATATCAGGCTAGTCGGCAGCGACCACTGGGTCGTAAGCATGAGGCCGGATGATGAGCTGGCATCGCATAAATACATTAAGAAACAGGATATTATCGACAAACCTCTTATAATTCCGGAACGTGTGAATGTGCAGAGCGAACTGGCCAACTGGTTCGGCAAAGATTTTGACAGGATACAGATTGCGCTTACGAGTAATCTCGGAACCAATGCCGGCGTTATGGCAATGGCAGGACTTGGTTATCCGGTATCGATTGAGGGTGCGGCAAGGTACTGGTGTAAGGATCTGCTGGTGCAGAGAAGATTGTATCCTGCGATAACAGCTAACACTGTGATAGCCTGGCGCAGAAACATACCGAATTCTCGGGCGGTAAATAAGTTTATCGAAGAAATCAATGCCTTTAAGGCATTGATGATGATTTGATATAGGCATTAGACATAAATAAAATATAGAATTAGAATAGATATGTAAGGTAGCTTATATATCTTTTTTAATATGGAGGTAACAGAAATGGGCAGAAAATTAGTAGCATATTTCAGTGCAAGCGGCACAACGAAGAAAACAGCCGAGACAGTTGCGCAGGCAGGCAAATTTGATTTATATGAAATTACACCTAAGGAAGCATATACCAAGGCTGACTTAAATTGGATGGACAAAAAATCGAGAAGCAGTGTCGAAATGAACGATAAGAAATTCAGACCGGAGATAGTTAAGAAACCAATCAATACTGCGGATTATGATGAGATTATTCTCGGATTCCCTATCTGGTGGTACGTTGCACCGACGATCATCAACACATTCCTTGAATCATATGATTTCGCGGGCAAGAAAATTGTTCTTTTTGCAACATCGGGCGGAAGCGGATTCGGCAATACAGTCAGTGAACTTAAGGCATCTGCACCGGGTGCGGAAATCATTGAGGGCAAGGTTCTGAACGGAATGTCAGCACAGGATATTGCCGCATGGGTAAACACATTATAAAACCGGAGGTTATGTTATATGGAGAAAATAATTCAGACCGCGGGCAGAAATGCACTCTCAGAGTTTGCACCGCAGTTCGCTCACTTTAATGATGATGTCCTTTTTGGCGAGAACTGGAATAATCAGGATATTGATGTCAAGACCCGTAGCATTATAACGGTTGTTGCGCTTATGGCTTCGGGAATCACCGATTCATCACTCGTATATCATCTTCAGAATGCGAAAAATCATGGTGTCACGCAGAAGGAAATTGCTGCCGTGATCACACATGTAGCATTTTATACAGGATGGCCTAAGGGCTGGGCGGTATTCAATCTTGCCAAAGAGGTGTGGCAGCCGGGTGAGGGCGATATGCCATACGAAGATGAGGCGATGAGAGCACATGCGAAGTCAATGATATTCCCGATAGGAGAGCCGAACACTGCTTTTGAGAAATATTTTGTGGGAAAAAGTTATCTCGCACCGGTTTCCAAAGAGCAGGTTGGAATTTTTAATGTAACTTTTGAGCCGGGCTGCAGAAATAATTGGCATATCCATCATGCAAAGAGAGGCGGCGGACAGATTCTCGTATGTGTCGGAGGATGCGGATATTATCAGGAAGAGGGTAAGGAAGCCATAGAGATGAAACCGGGCGACTGCATTAACATCCCTGCCGAGGTTAAGCATTGGCACGGTGCCACTCCGACGGAGTGGTTCTCACATCTCGCAGTTGAAGTTCCGGGTGAGGAATGTTCCAACGAGTGGTGTGAACCTGTATCCGACGAAGTATATGGTGTTTTGAAATAGATAGGTCATAGAAGACTTCTTAATTATTGTGATATAAATCAGTCGAGCGCGATGACGGTATAAGTACAGCTAAGCGTGTCAAGCACTGTGTTATAGTTTTCCTGCTCAAAAGAGTATGTCAGAGAAATGTCATTATTCTTTGCATTATATATTCTGTTATACGTTATCGAATACTGATAAAGCGGTACTTTTGGTTTTGAATTGGGTGCGTAATATTGATAGATGCGTGTGGCGTTTTTGCATGTGGTGTCATCGTACCCATCTTTCATAACGACACATAAATTTCCGTTGTTGTCATTTGAACTTACGCCTATCGAGCCGCTTAAGCATACCATATATGTATGTCCCTTTTTCAAAGTGACCTTGTTCTGGGAGCAGGAGACCAGATCTCCGCTGTTCAGCTTCTGCGTAAAATACGGTGTGGTTGCGTAATTTTGAAGAAGACGGTGACCCGAGATACTGCAGTCAGCAAAAAAATAGCCTGAACATATACCATCTTTGCCGTTCTCACCATTCTGTCCGTCAGCACCGTCAGCGCCTTGAGCTTTTACTCCGGTATCGGAGCCGGCAATCCACCAGTTTCCGTTGTCACCTATAAACGGTGTGTTACCGTCTTTGCCGTCAACACCGTCTATACCGTCTTTTCCATCCTGACCGTTGATGCCGTCTTTGCCGTCGGCACCGTCATTTCCACGCAGTGTTGACATATCATAGAGGTTAAGCCATATTGAGTCCCCGGCATAGCGCCATTGCAGCATATCGTTATCGGCGCGGAATTCAGGAGTTCTGCCATCGGTACCTGTGCTGCCGGAAGGACCGGTAATGTCGGTGAGTGCCACAAGGTTCTGCCATGCGCCATCATCGTAACGCCATTGGATATATGCATCCGTACTGCGTACTTCCACAGTTCTGCCGTCAATGCCATCCTTACCATCGACACCGTCAATGCCGTCTTTGCCATTGATGCCGTCCTTGCCGTCAATGCCATCTTTGCCGTTGGCACCATCCTTGCCGTCGGTACCATCTTTACCGTTGACACCGTCCTTGCCGTCGGTACCATCTTTGCCATTGACACCATCTTTGCCGTTGGCACCATTTATGCCGTCAATGCCATCCTTACCGTTGGTGCCGTTTTTTCCGTCCTGTCCGGCCGGACCGGCAGCTCCTGTAAGTTGTGCAATGTCCACCAAATCATGCCATTCGGTTTCGTTGTCGTATTTCCACTGAATAGCACTCTGACCACACTGTACGGCTACCCGGCGGGATTCCTTCCCGGTAATATTTTTCTTTACAAGTACGATGCAGATTGCGGATAAAGTAATAGATACAAGCAGCAATGTACTAAGAAGTACAATTACAGGTTTTTTCACGCGAAACACCTCCACATATATTATTTTTTGTAATGTTCTATAAACAGGCTGACGCCTTGTTTTAATACCTCCATCTGTGTTTTCAGATAGTATTCGTCCTCAAACATGGCATAATGTACGCATGCGCGGACGAATATAAATATTAACGGCGTTATGGTTGTGTACGGTATACCTATTTTGGGCTCAAGCAGTTTGGCATACTCGGTGTATCGTTCATTTACGCCTTCAAAAAATTTCTTGCCATGTTCGATATATTTGGGCAGTGTATATACCTGGTACATAAGCCGGTATTTGCTGCCGTGTTTTTTGGCCGTCCAATAAGGCACTTCTTCGATAAAACGCATTACATCTTTCGGATCCGTTGGTGCTTTTTTCATAAAGTCATCTTCGACTTTTGACATACAATATGCTGTGGACTCAATGATAAGTTCGTCAAGATTCTTGAAATATGAATATAAATTTGCTTTGGTGCAGCCGCATGCATCTGCCAGGGCTTTAATTCCTGTGCCTGTAAGTCCGTTTTCTGCGTAACATTCAAAACATTTCTCCATAATTTCATTTTTGCGTTCGATGTGCTGTTGCTCTGTTGTCTTCATGTTGTATCCTCCTATGGTGACTGACCGTTTGTTTATTATTAGTATAACATAGTATTGTAAGAAAAGCAAGGTATGATTGGGAAATTTGATTGTAATCAGAAGGTGAAAGAAGGCGCCCGAAGTTCGGGCCGCTCCCGGTCGCAGGAATTTTTTTACTCTATCGTAAAAGGTAAATCTTTTGTAAATTTATTTTTCCCATCGGTCTTAACTTCAATTATGTAATCTCCTGACGGCAGTTCGTCTTCAAAGGTAATATCAAAATAATTCCAGCCGGTATATTTATCATTATTTTCAAAGAATGACTCTATCGGCATCGGATTGTAATTAATTGAGAACGCAGTAGTTTTTCCGTCCGCTTCATTTCTATATTTTTCATAATCTGTAATGGGAGCATCCAGCTCATATATTATTGATTTTTCACCGCTGTTATTGAGTGTCTTTTCACTGACGGTATACGCATATTCCGTAAGGTCTTCAATCCTCATCTCTTTTTCTTTATTTCTGAATTTTCTTACATCACTTAATGTCATTTTTTTGTCGGAATCGGAAGCTGCAAGATAATCAAATCCACTTTTTTAAGTATTCCAACTGTTCTTCTGTCAGTACAAAATCCTGACCGGACGGATTACTGTCTTTCTGACTTTTTCCCTTATCGGAACATCCCGATATAATAACCGTAGCCAGACATATACACATCACAACCTTTATTTTTTTAATTTTATTGATTTAACAATTTCCTCCTGTATACATTTGATTAATGTAATTGTACTTGTTTTAAATCTTTTTTCAATAGATTATGTTTAAGCGGTCGCTTTTAATGTATAAGCGGCAAATGTGCAAACAATTTCATTACATATTTTTTTCAACGAATAACATAAATCTGTTTTTGATTTCGTCATAATTTCTTTTTGACACATAGGCTTTGTATCTGCCGTTATTTAAATACACCGTGTCTTTAGTTATGCTTGTTACATGTTTAATATTCACAAGGTAACCCTTATGGCACACGCAGAAGCTGGGAATATTTAATTTATCTCTTCATTCCTGTATGGTCCCGTTTAAAATATATGTTTCTTCTTCTGTTATCATCTTTAATTTACGGCTTGCGACCACAATCATGATAATGTCTTCCGAGTTAATCTTTTTGTATTCTCCGTCAACACATATCATTACGTTTAAATTAATTCTCGTATATACTTCTATGACCCTCTTTAGTTTATAAGGTTTTAAATTAGTTTTTCGAATCAATATAGTTACTCAAATGTAAACCATGCTTTATCTACATACTATAGAGCTTATGTTTTGACTTTACGTATTCCATTTTTGATGTTATATTTAGTTAAAAAAATAAAGAGGAGGTTTTTATGTTTAGCATTATTTACAAACTATCAAGAAAATACAATATCGCGTCAAAAATTTTGCGTTTATTATTTGGATGCGATATTCCAACTAAAGCATTGATAGGAAAAAACGTTGCTTTTTTACATGCAGGTTTGGGAACTGTTGTTCATCAATGTTCTATCATTGGCGATGATTGCAAAATCCAACACCACGTTACAATTGTGGTAAAAGCAAATGATAATCTTGCACCTACCATAGGAAAAAATGTTTTTATTGCTCCATACGCAATGATTTTAGGAGGAATTACTATTGGTGATAATTGCATAATTGGTGCTAATTCTTTTATCACAAAAGATGTTCCACCAAACAAAACAGTATATAATTATAAAGGTGAATTAGTCATAAAAGATAATTAGACCTCTTTATCTTGTCAAGGCAGTCTACTGATTATAACTTTGGGTTTGTCAAGTTTTTTGTGTAAGTTTTGAAAAAATTTTTTCGGGGAGAGGAACCTCTCCATATTTTACACCCTCTATAATAAGTCGATGCGACAGGATTCGAACCTGCGGTCTGCGCGCCGCTCCGGCCGCAGGAACCAAAAAAGCCACCTCAAAGAGGTGGCTGCAATAAGTCGATGCGACAGGATTCGAACCTGCGACCTCTGCGTCCCGAACGCAGCGCTCTACCAAACTGAGCCACGCATCGTCAATCAACGATAGATATCATATCACAACTCAGTTGGGATTTCAAGACCTAATTTGTGGGTGGATGCTAATTCCGGAAATATTCCGGATGACAGAGTGCGACTTATGATACGTTTTGAGTATCGGATATTCTAATTCTACCACTTTTTTGAAGAAAATAGCTAATCTGGTGTGAATTTTGATGATGATTTATTTAAAATAAGACACTTTTATTCTGAAACAGGTCTAATAATTGATATATTTGGGCGGAAACATACTGATTTATAGCAGGATTTTCACACCAAATCGCCGAAAATGATAAAAAAGGTGCGAAAAGTATAACATTCTATATCAAAACCACTCATCGAATTAGATAACAGGCACGACAATCGGTACGAAATATAACTGACTACATCAAAATCACGGCCGTAATTATCACAAAAGGTAATAAATCAGCCGCGCCGCGTTTACATTATCACAAAAGATATCTACAACAGCTAATTTATGCAGATAGTCACAGATTTCCACAAATTTCCACTTTGCTACACTATATTCAGAAGCTTCATGCCGTTTTCGTATGCAAAAGCATTCTGCAATGTTTCGACGGCGATGGCCTGCATGGCTTCTTTGGTGAAAAACCCCATGTGGGAGGTTATCAGAACGTTGGGAAATGTGCACAGCCGCGAAAGAATATCATCCTGGATTATCTTGTTGGAGACATCCTCGTAGAAAAGGCCATCCTCTTCCTCGTAGACATCAAGGGCAACAGCACCTATATGACCTTCCTTCAGTCCGTCAATCAGGGCGGCCGAATCGATGAGAGAGCCGCGGGAAGTGTTGGAAATTATGACACCCTGTTTCATTTTGCGGATTGAAAGTTCGTTTATCAGGTGGTATGTGTCAGCTGTTAAAGGGCAGTGGAGTGAGATGACATCGGACTTTTCAAAAAGTTCGTCAAGGGTGACATAAATTGCGTCAAGGTTTTCATTGGGATACAAATCATAAGCAAGAACCTTCATATGAAAACCGTTGAAAATATCAATCATGCACTGACCTATTTTGCCGGTGCCGATAACACCTGCGGTTTTGCCGTTGAGATCCTGACCCATGAGACCATTGATACTCATATTAAAATCGCGGGTGCGTGTATAAGCGCGGTGAAGCTTGCGGTTTACTGTCAGAATGGAAGCCATGGAAAATTCGGCGACGGCAGCGGGAGAGTAACTTGGAACACGCAGAACCGTGATGCCGAGAGCTCTTGTGGCATCAAGATTTACGTTGTTAAAACCGGCGCAGCGCAGAAGAATAAGTTTGATACCGAGAGAAGCCAGTGCCTCGGCAATTTGTTCAGTTACATTGTCATTTACAAAAATACAGACTGCATCGAAGCCACTTGCGAGGATAACGGTGTCCGGCATCAGTGAAGATTCAATAAAATGAATTTTCATGCCATACTCCTTGCTGAGTGGTTCAAACCACAGTCTGTCATAAGGTTTGGTATTGAAAAAAGCGATATTCATGATAGTACTCCTTGTAATATTTCAATAGAATTATTACCATATCGGGAGCAGATTATCCATTTATTTCATATGCGCTTCAATCCAGGCCAAAATATCATTGTATACAACATCACGGTCCTTCTCGTTAAGGATTTCATGACGCATGTCAGGGTAAAGCTTTAAGGTAACATCAGTGATGCCAAGTTTCTTATACTGCGTGTACACAGCAGACGGACCCTTGCCGTAATTGCCGACAGGGTCTTCACATCCTGCGGTCACGAGAATCGGCAGGTCATGCGGAATCGAAGTAAGATTACGCTCCTTGCATACGAATTTAAGAAGCTTGAAAAGCGTTCTGTAACCGTTAAGTGAGAAAGTAAAAGTACAATACGGGTCATCACGGTATTTATCGATTATGTCGCGGTCGCGTGAAAGCCAGTCGCTTGGGGATTCTGCGTCGGGGATGCGCTTGTTGTAACTGCCGAATGCAAGCTTGTCAATAAAAGCACTCTTGTAGCGGTCTCCGCGGAAAAGTCTCAAAAAATTCGTGAGAAAAATACCAAATCCGGTTACAAATGAAGGCATTACGCCGGTTCCCATGACGATTGCCCCGTCGATGCCGGTGCCGTACATTGTAAGGTATTTGCGGAAGATGAAAGAACCCATACTGTGACCAAGTATATAATAAGGCACACCTGGATGGGCTTCCTGGGTTATTTTCTTGAGACGGTGAACGTCGCGGACAAGAATTGTCTCGGCATCGTGCTCGGCAAAATACCCAAGGTCCTTCTCTGTTGCAGCGGTGAGTCCGTGGCCTAGGTGGTCTTCGCCGACCACAAGGAAACCGTGACCTGCCATAAATGATGCAAAATCATCATATCGGTCCATATACTCCTCCATACCGTGGACGATTTGAAAAATTGCACGAATATTGCCATCATCAGGTGACCATGAATAGGCATGGCAAGTATTTATGCCGTCTCTCGACGGGAAACCGAATTCTTTTCTTATTGCCATATAAATTACCTCCGGAATAATAGTATACACATATTTTCTCATATTTTACGGATAAAGTAAACCAACAGAGTTAAAAAAACGTTTGAAAGAAGGGGGATAACCGTCTTGATTTTTTATGCGCCGTAGTTTAATATTAATGTATATACACAAATTTCAGGAGGAACCATAATGGTCAGATTAAGTCAGGGCGGTGCATACCTCTTAGGCGGCACGGAGATTGTTGAAGACAATAACGAAGCAGCTGCAGTTCTTGCGGCTAAGCTTGGAAGTGCTCCGGATAAGAAAGAGGCGGCACACAATACTATTGCATATAATATATTAACATCACATAATACATCGGGTAATGATGAAAAGCTTGAGATTAAGTTTGATAAGCTCACATCACACGATATAACATTTGTAGGAATTATTCAGACTGCCAGAGCAAGCGGACTCGAGAAATTCCCAATTCCGTATGTACTTACGAACTGCCATAACAGTCTTTGCGCTGTAGGCGGAACTATTAATGAAGACGACCACATGTTTGGTCTTACATGCGCCAAGAAATACGGTGGAATATATGTTCCTCCTCATCAGGCAGTTATACACCAGTTTGCGAGGGAGATGCTTGCAGAAGGCGGTAAGATGATTCTCGGTTCGGACAGCCATACCCGTTACGGTGCACTCGGAACGATGGCAGTTGGTGAGGGTGGACCTGAGCTTGTTAAACAGCTCCTTAATAAAACATATGACATTAATATGCCGGGTGTTGTGGCTATTTATCTTACAGGTTCACCGGCCAAGGGAGTCGGACCTCAGGATGTTGCACTTGCCATTATCGGTGCTGTTTTTGCCAATGGATACGTCAAGAATAAAGTCATGGAATTTGTCGGACCGGGCGTAGCCAATTTAAGCGCTGATTTCAGAATAGGTGTAGATGTTATGACAACAGAGACAACATGCCTCTCATCTATATGGAAGACTGATGACAGAATCAGGGAATTTTATGATATTCACGGAAGAAGTGAATCTTATAAAGAACTTAATCCGGGCAACGTGGCATACTATGACGGCGTTGTATATGTTGACCTTGATAAGGTTAAGCCGATGATTGCCATGCCGTTCCACCCAAGCAATACCTATACAATAGAAGAACTTAATGCTAACCTTGAAGATATTCTTCACGACTGCGAGAAGAAGGCACTTGTAAGCCTTGACGGACAGGTTGATTTCAAGCTCACGGATAAGATTAAGAATGGCAGACTCTATGTTGACCAGGGAATTATAGCAGGATGCGCCGGCGGTGGATTTGAGAATATATGTGATGCTGCCGATATTCTCCGCGGACATTCAATCGGTGCTGATGAATTTACATTAAGCATTTATCCGGCAAGTACGCCTATTTATATGGAGCTTGCGAAGAACGGACGTCTTGCGGACCTTATGGAGACAGGTGCCATAGTTAAGACAGCGTTCTGCGGACCTTGTTTTGGTGCCGGAGATACACCTGCCAATAATGCATTTTCAATCAGACATTCGACACGTAACTTCCCGAACAGAGAAGGATCCAAGCTGCAGAAGGGCCAGATTGCATCAGTTGCGCTTATGGATGCGCGTTCGATTGCAGCAACAGCGGCTAACAAAGGATACCTTACTGCAGCGACAGATATTGATGTTGAATATACGGGACCTAAGTATCATTTTGATAGTAATATATATGCTAACAGAGTTTTTGACAGCCACGGAGTTGCGGATCCGGAGCAGGAAATTCAGTTCGGACCGAACATCAAAGACTGGCCTGAGATGGTAGCACTTCCGGAGAACCTCATTATCAAGTGTGTATCCGAGATTCATGATCCGGTTACGACGACGGATGAGCTTATTCCTTCCGGAGAGACATCCTCATTCCGTTCTAATCCGCTTGGCCTTGCGGAGTTTGCACTTTCGAGAAAGGATCCGCTTTATGTAGGACGTGCCAAAGAAGTTCAGAAAGCAGAGAAGGCAAGAGAAGCCGGTAACTGCATGGGAGAAGCACTTCCTGAGCTTCGTGACATAATGCATAAGATCAAAGAAACATTTGATGTAAGCAGAGAAAATACCGGTGTCGGAAGTACGATTTTTGCGGTTAAACCGGGTGACGGTTCGGCCAGGGAGCAGGCTGCATCATGTCAGAAGGTACTTGGCGGATGGGCCAACATCGCCAACGAGTATGCAACCAAGCGATACCGTTCCAACCTCATCAACTGGGGTATGATACCTTTCATTATTGATGAGGGTGAACTTCCGTTTGAGAATCTTGATTATATATTTGTACCGGGAATTGCCGATGCTATCAAGACCAAAGCATCAAGCGTGAAAGCATATGTTGTAAATAAGGACATGAAAGAATTTGAACTTAAGATTGGTGAACTTACCGATGATGAGCGCAGAATAATTCTTGCAGGATGTCTTATTAACTTCTACAAAGAACAGTAATTTACAAAGCCCGACAGATGTCTGCAGCATTTGCCGGGCTTTACTATACCCTCCAATCGCAAGAAAATTTACCCCAAATGATTAATTTTATAACAAATTTGAGTAGAAAAACGAAATTGACTAATCCAAAAAGAGAGTTCATAATCGTTATCAAAAATAAAATTAAGGAGGATGAGCTTGTGAAAACATTGGAGACAAACGACTGGATGATACTTAATAGTATCATATATAAGATTTACACGACTGAGGATGTCACGGTTATGAGAACGGCACTGCTTGAACAGCTTAAGATGATTATGGACTTTGACAGTGCTGATTTCTATCTGGCGGCGGCAGATGACAGCGGCAGACTGGTTGATCAGGTAACATATAACTGCGATGAAGACGGCTCGTCCAAATACAGTGAACTTGATTACAGCCGCGGCATTATGTATAGTGGCAAGAGTATGGTTTACCGTGAAACAGATATTATATCTGATGAGAAACGTGTGCAGACGGAATATTACAGAAAAGTCTACAAACCAAACAGCTGGCACTATTCACTGCAGATAATTCTCGGATACAACAAGGAATTTCTTGGTGTTATAACTTTGTATAGAACTATAGGTAAGGATAATTTTGCATATGACGATGTGTTTGTAATGGACATGATGAAAGACCATCTGGCATACAGGCTGTATCAGGACAGATACGGTAATGACGGACAGGGACGCAAGATGTCCGTTATTGAGATGGGCGAACGTTATGATCTTACCAGGCGCGAATCAACAGTTCTGGCGGCACTTGTGGACGGTGAAGAGAACCAGAAAGTGTGCGATGAACTCAGCATCAGTATAAATACACTCAAGAAGCATATATTGAATATATATCGTAAAACGGGCGTCAGAAACAGGGTTCAATTATTCAGAATGGTAAAATAGCAATATAAAAATTACCCCAAATAAGTATTAAAATGGCTATAATTAAGTATTGAAACGATAAAAAGATGATAGTAATATATCCGTAAAGCGAAGGAGCTAATCGAAAAGATTGGCTCCTTTTTTGTTATGTTGACGAGTATGAAAGTGCTCGCTATTAATTTCAATTTCAGGATAAAGGAGAGGACCATTATGAAAGAAATTAGCATGATTATCAGACCGGAGAAACTCGAAGAAGTTAAATCAATTCTCGATGAGATTAACTGTGGTGGCATGACCATCACAACAGCTATGGGATGTGGCGCACAGAAAGGTGTGACCGGAGTCAACGAAATCAAAGGATTTAAGACAACAATTAACCTTCTTCCGAAGATGATGGTATCGGTTGTTGTAGAAGACAGTGTAGTAGAACCAATTATCATGAAAGTTCGTGAAAAGCTTGCTACCGATCACGTCGGCGACGGTAAGATTTTTATCAAACCTGTTGAAGAGGCCATCCGAATCAGAACAGGTGAGCGAGGAGATAAGGCTCTTTAAGCCGCATCTTACACGAGAAGCACCGGCGGCACTGGCCGGATCATAAGAAAGAGGTGATAACTTTGGGAAAGAATATAGTTGAATTAACCGGAGTAAACAAAATATATGGGACCAATCATGTTGTCAAGGATCTGACATTGACCGTGGAGGAAGGAGAATTCCTTACACTCTTAGGTTCATCCGGATGTGGTAAGACAACAACTCTCAGAATGATTGCCGGATTTGAAGAGCCGACGACCGGAAGCATCAAAGTTGAAGGCGAGGCTATAGAAGAGAAAGAACCGTATGAGAGAGATGTAAACACGGTATTCCAGAGTTATGCATTGTTTCCGCATAAGACCATTTATGACAATATTGCATACGGACTGAAAATGAAGAAAGTCCCGAAGAAGGAGATTGCCGAAAGAGTTAAGGAAATGATGGAACTCGTCCAGCTTGAAGGATTTGAGAAGAGATATCCTAACCAGCTTTCAGGCGGACAGAAACAGAGAGTAGCGATAGCAAGAGCACTGATAAACAGACCTAAGGTTCTTCTTCTTGATGAACCGCTTGGCGCACTTGATTTAAAGCTTCGTAAGCAGATGCAGCTTGAACTTAAGAGACTTCAGAAAAAACTCAACATTACTTTTATATATGTAACGCATGATCAGGAAGAGGCACTTACGATGAGCGACAGAATTGCAATTATGCATGACGGTGTCATGGATCAGATTGCAACACCTACCGAGATATATGAACATCCGGCGACCAAATTTGTCGCAACATTCATTGGTGAGACCAATATTTTTGAAGGAATGGCCAAGATTGTGGACGGTGATACCATCACAATCGGAATTGAGAACGGTGATATTACCGGATGCGGTGCAGATTTTGCCGCCGGTGAATTTATAACCGTATCTGTAAGACCGGAGAAGATGAAATACTCATATGAACCGGTCGAAGGATTTACAATAGCTGCCAGAATAGTGGATTACATATATGTAGGAAATATCGTGAAATGTGTGGCTGAACTTCCTAATAAGACACAGGTAAAAATAGAACGTCTTGCCGGCGAGGAAGTACCGGCAATCGGAGATGTTGTATGTCTGTATTGGAATAAGGAAGATGCAGTGCTCATTCACAATCTTGATAACAGATTTTATCAGGCTGTTGAAAATGCAGTATTTGCGTAAGGGAGGCGGTTTGTATGACAAAGCACAGATTTAAATCCAAAACGCTGCCGGCCATTTCAATGGTCGGACCCGTGACAATATGGCTTCTGGTGTTTGTAGCAGCACCGCTTGTGTATGTTTTTATCATGAGCTTCTGCGGACTTGATGAATTTTACAATGTAAGTTATCACTTTACGCTTAACAATTATAAGAGACTTGCAGATTCCAACTATGTGGATATATATCTTCATTCGCTTATAATTGCACTTACGACAACAGTTGTGTGCATCCTTTTGGCGTATCCGTTTGCATATATAATAGCCAGAACCAAAAGCAAAAGGAAAAATCTTCTGTATATGCTTGTAATTATACCGTTCTGGACGAACTCTCTCATCAGAATTTACGGATGGAGATCACTTCTTGGTACAAACGGCTGGATCAATACCTTCCTTATGAATTTACATCTTATAAGCGAACCGATTGACTTCCTTTACAAGCAGGGCACCACAATTTTTGGTATGGTTTACTGTCTGTTCCCATTCATGGTTCTGCCGCTTTATACGGCAATTGAGAAACTGGACGGAAGCCTTCTCGAAGCTTCGGCGGATCTCGGAGCCAAAGGACCGAAAACATTTTTCAATGTAATACTTCCGCTTACATCAGGAGGAATTTTTTCGGGAAGCATTATGGTATTTATACCGTGTCTCGGATATTTCTTCGTAGCAGACATACTTGGCGGCGGCAATTCAGATGTAATCGGCAACCTCGTAGAACGTCAGTTCCAGAGCGGTAACAACTGGCCGTTAGGAGCAGCACTTTCGATTATACTTATCCTCGTAACGCTGATTCTGGTAAAGATTTATCAGAAGCTTGGCGGCGATATGGACAGTCTGGGGGTATAGCATATGAAAAAAAGAACCAAGAGAAAATTAAAAAAGATATTCAGTATAATTTTTTGTTCATTAATATATTTGTTTTTGTTCGCACCCATTATATACATAGTGGCCAATTCGTTTAATGCGACCAGATCCAAACCATACCTGAGCTGGAAAGGCTTTTCGTTAGACTGGTATGTCAAACTGTTTGATAACCAGACGCTTTTACAGTCATTCGGAAACACAATGATTATTGCAATAACAAGCATGATACTTGCAACGGTCATAGGAACGCTGGCCTCGGTAGGAATGTACAAATTTAAATTTAAAGGCAAAGCAGCTATTGACGGGCTCTTGTATATACCGGTTGTTATTCCGGAAATCGTCCTCGGAATTGCGCTTCTTACGCTTTTTTCCAACATCAATATTCCGAGAGGCATGCTTACACTTATAATTGCCCACACGACATTCTGTGTACCGTTTGTAATTTTTAACGTGCGTGCACGACTTGGCGGTTACGATATGTCAATAGAAGAGGCAAGCATGGACCTGGGAGCGGGAAGAATAAGAACATTCTTCGAGATAACGCTTCCGGTTCTGGCACCGGGAATTGGCGGAGGTGCACTTCTTGCATTTACGCTTTCCATAGATGATGTTATCATAAGTTACTTCGTCAACGGACAGACCAAGACATTTCCTCTCAAAGTATATGAGAGTATAAGAAGTGGTGTTGCACCGGACGTAAATGCGTTATCAACCCTTATTCTTATCGGCACAACCGTTCTTGTCATACTGACACAGAGCGGACTTATAAAAAAGCTGCTTAAGAAGGCATAGTGGTTGGAAAGGAGAGATATTATGAAAAGAAAGAGAATTGTATGTGTAGCACTTTCACTGATGCTTGTATTATCACTTGCAGGATTTACCGGATGCGGTAAAAAATCAGCATCAAACGGGGAACTTAATATTTTTACATGGACAGAATACGTTCCGGAATCAGTTATCGAAGATTTTGAAAAGGAATACGGAATCAAGGTTAACTGGACGACTTTCTCAAGCAATGAGGATATGCTTGCAAAGGTAAAAACCGAATCGGCCGGAACATATGATATAGTACAGCCTTCGGATTATATGGTTGAACAGATGATAGCACAGGATATGCTGATGGAACTTGATAAAGATGTAATTACCAATATTGAGAACATCGACAGCGCATTTCTTGATCCATCATATGACCCGGGCAACAAATATTCCGTACCTTATCAGGGCGGTGTCGCAGCAATCGCGGTCAACACGGATAAAGTTTCCAAAGAGATAACAAGTTATGACGATCTGTTCAGCGAAGATCTGAAAGGAAGCATTGTATCTCTTGATGATTACAGAGCCGTAATCGGTATGACAGCGAGAAGCATGGGATACTCAATGAATGAGACTGACACTGACAAGCTTGCCAAGATAGAGGAGAAGCTTCTTAAACTTAAGGACAATGTTAAAGTATACGATTCAGATTCACCGAAGAACTCTCTTATCTCAGGTGACTGTACGGTAGGTTACTGCTGGGCAGCAGAGATCGCACTTGCACAGGAAGAAAATCCGGCAATCAAAATCGTATTTCCAAAAGAAGGACCTTATGTATTCATGGATAACTGGGCAGTACTTAAGACAGCCAAGAATTCAGAGAATGCGATGAAATTCATAAATTATATGCTTGATTCAGAGACATCACAGAAAGTATCGGAGGAATTTCCGTACCTTAACCCGAATGCCAAGGCAGTTGATGCACTCGGAGATGAGTATAAGAGCAACGAGGCAAAGAATCCTCCGGCAGATGTAATTGCTTCAGGTGAATATGTATCCAACCTCGATACGGACACACTTGCTATATATGATGCAATGTGGACCAAGTTAAAGAAATAACACCAACAGGAGGAATGTTACATAATGGAAATTAAGAAAATGTATATTGATGGAGAATGGACAGAAGGAACCTCCGGTAAGTTAATTGATTCAATAAATCCTGCAACGGGAGAGGTTATTGCTCAGGTTTACGAAAGCAGCCTTGAGGATACCAACCGTGCAATTGCTGCGGCCAAGAAATCATTCTACGTTACAAGAGAATGGCGTGACATGGATTCACAGCAGAGAGGTGATATTCTCCTTAAGATAGCAGATACCATAGAAAAATACCTTCCGGAGCTTGCAAAACTTGATGCCATCGATAACGGCAAGCCGCTTAGAGAGGCAGAGGGTGACGTTGATGACGGACTCCACACCTTCAGATATTACGCGAGCCTTATCAAAGCTCCGTGCGGAGGCGTATACGAGGTAAACAGCAACTTCGGTACAATGCACTCGTATATGGTTCACGAACCGGTCGGCGTATGCGCCCAGATAACACCTTGGAATTATCCGTTCCTTATGGCCATCTGGAAACTCGCTCCGGCACTTGCGGCAGGCAACAGTATCGTGTTCAAACCAAGTTCCGACACAATGCTTTCAACAATTAAACTTTTTGAGATATTTGAGGAAGTCGGTCTTCCAAAAGGAACCGTCAATCTCGTAGTAGGACCAGGAAGTACGGTTGGCGACCTTTTGGCTTCATCACCTGATGTGGATATGGTAACATTTACCGGAAGCACCGCAGTCGGACAGTCCATAATGCGTGCGGCAGCCGGCAACGTTAAGAAAATCGGCCTCGAACTCGGCGGTAAATCCCCTAACGTCATCTTTGCGGATGCTGATTTTGAAGGCGCTGTTGAATGGGCAATGATAGGTATTTTCTTCAATCAGGGCGAGGTATGCTCCGCCGGTTCAAGAATTATTATTGAGGAATCCATCAAGGATAAATTCGTAGCGCGGCTTGCAGAACGTGCCAACGCAATGACACTTGGCAATCCACTCGGCAATCCGGACATGGGACCGCTTATCTCCGAGAAACACATGAACCGTGTTCTTTCCTATATAGAGAAAGGTAAAGCAGAGGGCGCAACTTGTGTATGCGGTGGATTCCGTTACACTGAGGGAGAGTGTGCAAAGGGTTATTTCGTAAGACCTACTATTTTTGATAACTGTACATCGGATATGACGATTGTAAAAGAGGAAATCTTCGGACCTGTTGTTACAATCCAGACATTTAAGACGGAAGAGGAGGCTATTGCTCTTGCCAACGACACTCCTTACGGTCTGGCAGGCGGGGTATTTACCTCCGATGCAACCCGTGCAATCCGCGTTATCAAGGAAATCCGCGCCGGCATTACCTGGATCAACTGCTACAATCCGACATTCAACGAGGCTCCTTGGGGAGGATACAAGATGAGCGGCATCGGTCGTGAACTTGGTGTCCATGGCCTTGAGGAATACCAGGAGGTTAAGCAGATCAATATGAATCTCACACCGGGCGTACTCGGCTGGTATGAACATTAATCACATATGATAAGAGACTCTCCGGAAGGGATAACCTGCCGGAGAGCTTTTTTATTTGGTTAACTTGTCCGGTTGCATTGCCAAAATCATCCTCTTGTTGTATTATGAGGGTGCGATAAATTTCAGGAGGAAGTTTAAGCTATGAAGAATATACTGGCAATTTTTAAAGCGGATGTCAGGGGTCTTGTAAAGAATGTGCTGGCATTGATAATAATAATCGGATTATGTATTCTGCCATCGCTGTATGCGTGGTTCAATATATATTCTAACTGGGATCCGTACGCCAATACGGGTAATATTAAGATTGCGGCGTACTCGGAGGATGAGGGATATACGGGTGAGGACGGTACGGTGCAGAATATGGGCGGGAAAATCCTCGACAACCTTAAAGAGAATACGGCAATAGGGTGGACGATGGTAAATTCAGGGGAAGAAGCCATCGAAGGCGTGAAAAGCGGCGATTATTACGCGGCTGTTGTTATAGAGAAGGATTTCTCATATAAAATGTTTAATATGTTTGCGGAAGGTTTTGCCAACCCGGGAATTACCTATTATGAGAATGAGAAGAAGAATGCCGTAGCCACGAAAATAACCGATACGGCGGTATCGACACTGCAACAGAGTATCGACGCACAGTTTGTTGATGTAGTGATACGTACGGTTTTTGAACAGACCAACAATGTATCGGGAGAGATTGAAACCAATAATAAAATAAAGGAATTTACGGACAAGCTTACAGCAGTCAATAATAATCTTATAACATATGAGACTACGATAGAAAGCCTGATATCAGCCAATAAAGAGCTTACCACGTCGGTGGGAAAGGCACAGGACGAGATTGACAGCCTTAAAGGACAGGTTGATACCGGAATTGATGATGTGACCGGAGTGCAGAACGGAATAAGCACCACGAGGACAAGTCTCAGTGATTTTAACGCCAAGGTAAAAGAAAGCATGGCGCAGATAGAGTCATCACTCGATAAAGTGGTATCGGAACTGGAGAATACAACGGTTACCGATGATGTCCGGAAAATGGCGGACGATATGATACAGACGATGAAGGATGTCAATACACTTAAGAAAGAGGCGCTTAAGCTTGAGGCGGCCATTAAGGGAATAAAGCTTCCGTCGGATTATGATAAAGAGACGCAGGATGCGTTGAATGCCATCGGGTCTGTAATCGGAAATGCAGATGACATAAGAGAAGTTATCAATGGACTGGGTATTACGGATGCGGCAGATAAAGTAACTTCCCGGATAGAGGCAGAGCTTGCCAAAAAGACAGACAGTGTTGAGGATGCGGTAAGGACATGCAAAGATTATGCTTCCAATATGCGTAATATGTTCACCAACAGTCTCATGCCGCAGATTGATGGAATACTTGCCAATACGGAACAGATACTTGCCACTGTTAATACATTGCTTGAAAGCATTAATACAACACTTGAAAATACAGGAACGATTTTTGACGGAATGGTATCGACGATTGGTAGTACCAATCAGAGCCTTGAGCAGATGCAGGTGATCATTCAGGGCGTGAGTGAGAAACTTAAGTCTGTGACAGAACTTTTTAATGGCACGACAGAAGATGAAAGGGTGCAGGCACTTAGGAAGCTTATGAGCGGTGACCCGGATACTTATGGGGAATTTTTCTCCGAACCGGTGAAAATAGATACCGTGGAAGTATATCCGATAGCCAATTACGGTTCGGCGATGACACCGTTTTATACCGTGCTTGCGCTGTGGGTAGGTGCACTTTTGTTAACTGCACTCGTTAAGGTTAAAGCCGAACCTAAGAATCTTCAAGGCGTTAAGCTGCATCAGCTGTATTTCGGAAGATATCTGCTGTTTTTCGTACTCGGGCAGATACAGGCGTTGGTAGTTGTATTAGGCGATATATATCTGCTGCACTGCCAGATCCTTGACAAGGGTTTGTTCTGGTTTACCGCTTCACTTACAAGTTTCGTATTTACATTGCTGGTGTACTCGCTGACGCTTTCGTTCGGAGACATAGGCAAGGCAGTCGCGGTGGTAATAATGGTTATCCAGATTGCGGGTTCGGGTGGAACATTCCCGATAGAACTTCTGCCGTCCGTATATCGTAATATATATATTTTCTTCCCGTTCCCATATGCGATTAATGCGATGCGTGAGACAATCGGAGGAATGTACGGCAATATGTATGTAAAATCGTTGCTGCAGCTGATGATTTTTGCGGTGGCGGCGCTTGTGCTCGGACTGGTCATAAGAAAACCTTTTATTAAGTGGAACCACTTCGTTGAGAAGCGAATGGAAGACACGAAGATGATGTAGGAGGGACTTGAGATGAGTAATGACAAATATCGTAAAGCATACAATATGGTAATTGAATATGAAAAAGAGGCACATAGAAAGAATCAGAGAAGAATTGCGGTGGGTCTGAAACTGATAATCATAATTCCGCTTATATTCCTGGCACTGCTTTTTTTTACCGGCAGTTCCAAAGTGATATTTTTGATATTGTGGATTGTATCTCTTTTTATACTTGCGGCATATCTGATCACAGTTGAGTATATGGATTACAACCTTATGGAGCGTATGGCGAAACTGCGCGGACAGGATGAAGATATGGAGAATTATGATCTTATAGGCAATGATGCCATAGAAAACAGGATTCGTGATGTACTTGATAAAATAGATGGAACGGAGGCCGGACATGAAGAACATAATTAGGATTTTTCTGGCGGATATGCGAAGACTCAGCAAAAATGTGGTGGCTGTTGTGGTAATTATGGGTTTGTGCATAATACCGTCTTTGTATGCATGGTTCAATATTTTTTCCAACTGGGACCCGTACGGACCGGATTCAACGTCCAATCTTAAAGTTGCGGTTGTGTCACTTGATGCGGGATGCAAGGTTGCGTCGATTGATCTGAACGTTGGTGACAGCGTTATTTCCGGACTCAAATCCAACAAAACGATCGGATGGGTTTTTACGGACACTGATAAAGAGGCGGTTGAAGGCGTTGATAACGGAGATTACTATGCGGCACTTGTTATTCCGGAAGATTTCAGCGAAGATATGATAAGTTTCCTGGGCGGCGATGTTGAACACCCTGAGATTACATATTATGAGAATGATAAGAAAAACGCCATTGCTCCTAAGATTACCGGTAAAGCCAAAACTGCCGTTCAGGAGCAGGTCAACTCAACTTTTGTGAGCACGCTGGCACAGAGCCTTATGGAAGTAAGTAATATTATCGGGCAGCAGGGCACGGATAATAACGTGCTTTCGTCAGCCACGGACAAACTCACACAGTTAAGGGATAATCTGAAATTGTGCTCGGGACTTCTGGGATCTTTTACGGGCATAACCGACTCGGTATCGGAACTTATGTCCGCAGGACAGGCAGTACTGCCCAATCTTGAGGATATGATCAATAATGGTAAGGATACGCTTAATTCCATACAGGGAGCCGCAATTGATAATTCAAGCAATGCCCAGGCAGTTCTTGATATGATAAAATACAGCTTCAAAGTGGTGGACGGTGCGCTGGATGATTTTGAAAATCAGCTTGATACAGCAATTGACTCGGTTACTGACCGCATTGATGATATGGATAAGATGGACTCACTTAAAGAAGTTCTTCCTTATATAAGAAAGCTTTATGACAATGCGGTATTGGGACTGACCGGGGATGAGATTAAAGCGCAGGCGGAAGTGGTTGATAAATGTTTTGATGCCATTGAAGATGATCTGAAAAACATCGGGAACGATAAGGAAACAGTGGATGCAGGAATTACGGCATTGTATAATGATATCAAGGTGCAGATACAATCATGCCGTGATGCTTTGTCGGCAGCCGGAAACAGCCTTGAAAGTTCGGTTATACCTGATATCAGGCAGACAATGACATCCGTGCAGAAATCAATGCTTGATGTACAGACGATGCTTGGAGGTGTAAATGGGGATTTCTCTGATGTAAGCAGTGTTATGGATGAATATCAGGATATTCTTAAGGACGGCACTGCAGGTGTCACTGAGTCCAAGACGCAGGTTGATAATGTAATTGCAGGACTCGACAGTGTGATAGAAGCACTTGATAAAATTGCCGATTCGGACGAATACGGTGAGATGCTGGATATGCTCATGACCGATCCGGCGAAACTGGCATCGTTTATCGCATCACCTATACAGGTTGACACCCGGGAAATATATCCGATAGCCAATTACGGCTCGGCTATGGCACCTTTTTACACGATACTGGCACTCTGGGTCGGTGCACTTATACTGGTTGCGATTGTCCATGTAAAGGTTCTTCCGGAATCCGGGATAACCAATGTGAAACCGTATCAGCAGTACTTCGGAAGATATATTTTCTTCTTCCTTATGGGACAGGCGCAGACACTTATAACGGTTCTTGGTGAAATATTTTACATTAAAATACAATGCCCGCATCCGTTTTTGTACTGGCTTGCAGCTGCAATAAGCAGTCTGGTGTTCACATTATTTATATACTCGCTTACTGTGGCATTCGGCAATGTCGGAGAGGCACTCGCGGTAATTGTAATGGTAATCCAGGTGGCCGGCGCGGGCGGAACGTTCCCGATAGAGACTCTTCCGCAGGTATACCGGAATATATATAAATACCTGCCGTTCCCATACGGAATGAATGCGATGAGGGAATGCATAGGCGGAATGTACGGGCATAATTATATACGATACCTTGCGATAATGGGAATTTATGTGATAATTTCATTGATAATAGGACTTGCGTTGGCGGTTCCTTTCAGAAAAATGAATGAAAAAATAGAACACAGCAAGCAAAAATCCGATGTTATGATATAATTTGGTGTTTGATACGTTAATAATGTAAAGTTATGCAGAATTTTATTGCCTTTTTACAAATTAAGTGTTATATTGTGCTAGTAAAATATCAACAGGAGGAAAAATATATGAAAAAGAAAATTGCACTTGTTCTTGTAGCAGTTATGGCAGCCACAGCACTTTTTGCATGCGGCAAGAAGGATAACGGCAGCGGAACAGCTAAGAAGACAGCTAAGGTTATAGACATTGACCTCACAAGTGAGGAATACGCTTTCGGTGTTGACAAAGATCAGGCAGATCTCCTTGAGTCAGTTAATAAGTTCACTAAGGAGATTAAGGACAACGGTAAGTTCGATGAGATTTGTAATCACTATTTCGGAGACGGTGAGCCGGTTGCAGTTAAGTCAGCAACACTTGATGACAGCAAGGATCAGCTTGTAGTAGCTACCAATGCTGCATTTGAGCCGTTTGAGTACACCAAGGGTGACAGCTACTATGGAATCGATATGGAAATAGCAGCAGCACTTGCTGAGTATCTTAATAAAGAGCTCGTAATCCAGAACATGGATTTCGATTCTGTTTGTCTTTCTGTAGGCCAGCACAAATGCGATGTCGCAATGGCAGGTCTTACGGTTAAGGATGAGAGAAAGGAATACGTTAATTTCTCGGATTCTTACTATCAGGCATCACAGAAGCTTATAGTTCCTTCAACAGACTCCAAGTTTGATTCATGCAAGACCAAGGAAGATGTTGAGAAGCTTCTCGGAGAATTAGACAGCAGTGTTAAGATTGGTTACCAGAACGGAACAACAGGTTCACTTTATGTTCAGGGTGATGAAGAGATGGGATTTGCAGGACTTAAGGCAACCGGTACAGGATACAAGAACGGTTCACTTGCAGTACAGGATCTCATAAACGGCAACCTTGATTATGTAATTATTGATGCTGCACCGGCTAAGTGCATTACAGATTCACTTAACGCAATGCAGTAATTAAAGCGAAAGAGGTTTACATGGGTAATTTTGGTCTGAAAGTTAATAGATTCTATGAGATTTTCGTGGAACAAAATGGCTATGTCATGGTATTAGAAGGGTTGAAAAACACCCTTCTAATTGCGGTTATAGGCCTTATAATCGGTATTGTCATCGGTACGCTCATCGCAGCAATCAGAACAATACCGCAGTATAAAGTTCTCCCGAGAGTCCTTAACGGAATATGCAGTGTATATGTAGGAATATTCAGAGGAACACCTATGGTTGTCCAGCTGCTTGTATTTTACTATGTTATGCTGCCACTTATGGGCGTGAAGATGACGGGCGTGCAGGTGTCCATGATCGTTTTCGGCCTTAACAGTGCCGCATATATATCGGAGATAATGCGAAGCGGTATTATGTCCGTCGACAGCGGACAGATGGAGGCAGGACGTGCAGTCGGACTTTCGTACGGAACGACAATGATGAAAATAGTTATTCCTCAGGCGGTCAAGAACATTCTTCCGACTCTCGGTAATGAGTTTATTGCGCTGATCAAAGAGACATCCGTAGTAAGCTTTGTCGGAGCGACCGACCTTTATGTAGCATTTAACTATATAGGCAGTAACAGTTACGAATTCATGGTTCCGTATCTTGTAATGGCATTGATTTACATTGTTCTGGTCCTTATCATTACATTGGGAATTAAGACTATGGAAAGGAGCTTGAGAAGAAGTGATAGACGTCATTAATCTTGAAAAACATTTTGGCGACAACGAAGTGCTCAGAGGAATCGATGTTACGATCAACAAAGGCGATATCGTTGTTGTAATCGGTCCTTCAGGCTCCGGTAAAAGTACATTCTTAAGATGCCTTAACTGTATGGAAGACCCTACGGGCGGACAGATAATTTTCAACGGCGTGGATATTGCCGATATGAAGGTTAATATCAATGTTCACAGAAGGCATATGGGAATGGTATTCCAGCATTTTAATCTGTTCCAGAACAAAACTGTTATACAGAATATTATGCTTGCACCGGTTTATCTGCAGTGCCAGGATCTCAGAAAAGACAAGCGCTACAACAGATGGACTAAGTTTACGAATATATTCAGAGGTAAGAATAAGAAAGAGCTGAGGCAGATTACGACGGATGTGGCCACGATTAAGCGTGAAGCCAAAGAAAATGCGATGTCGCTCCTTAAGAGAATCGGGCTTGAGGATAAAGCGGATGCTTATCCGTCAACACTTTCCGGAGGACAGAAACAGCGTGTCGCAATCGTGCGTTCGCTTGCGATGAACCCCGACGTAATTCTTTTTGACGAGCCGACAAGTGCGCTTGACCCGGAGATGGTCGGAGAAGTACTTGATCTTATGAAAGCGCTTGCCAAAGAAGGAATGACGATGGTAATCGTTACTCATGAGATGGGATTTGCCAAGGAAGTTGCCACCAACGTGATATTTATCGATGAAGGCAAAATTCTTGAGAGCGGTGAGCCGAAAGAATTTTTCGGAAATCCGAAGAATCCTAGGCTTAAGGAATTCTTATCCAAGGTTTTAGCATAAAAAGATTGATATTCCCATGAGAATGGGGTATGATAATCAACATGAAGCAAAGAGGCTTTAAGATACCTGTCTTAAAGTCTCTTTTTAATTTACGCGGATACATAGGAGATGCTATTATGAGTATTTTTGACATTGTTGGGCCGATAATGGTAGGACCTTCAAGTTCACATACGGCCGGTGCCGTAAGAATAGGACTTGTTGCGAGGCGGCTGTTGGGCGAGGAAATCAAATCAGCACAGATTCTGCTGTATGGTTCGTTTCTGGCAACCGGTAAGGGTCACGGAACGGATAAAGCACTGGTTGCCGGACTTCTCGGCATGAAACCGGATGATTACCGGATTCCGCACAGTATGGAAATTGCTGCAGACCGTGGGATTGATATTGAATTTGGAGAGGCACATCTTAAGGAGGCGCATCCCAATACGGCGCAGATACGCCTTACCGGAGAGACCGGGAAGACTTTGGAGGTAATCGGTGAGTCGCTTGGCGGTTCGAGAATTAATATCGCACAGATAGACGGAATAGAGACTAATTTTTCCGGAGATTGTCCTACACTTATTGTTCATAACCTGGACCAGCCGGGACATGTATCAGAAGTTACATCTATGCTGGCGCACAAATCCGTCAATGTTGCGGCAATGCAGTTATACAGGTCGGCCAGAGGCGGACGTGCCGTTATGGTTGTGGAGTGCGATCAGGAAATTCCTGCGGACGGTCTTAAGTGGTTAGAGAAAATAGAGGGCGTTCTTAAGGTTACTTATCTTAGCAAGTCCGAGGATGGAGGCAGTCATGAAATATAATTCAATTCAGGATATTTTTAGTATATGTGAAGAGACGGGAAAGCCGTTCTGGCGTGTTATCATGGAAGAAGATATGCAGGAAAGCGCCATGTTGGAAACGTCAAGTTTTGAAAAAATGCGGGAAATGTACCGTGCGATGGCAGATGCCGACAGGAATTATGATGCCGGCCTGAAATCGGAGAGCCGTATGACCGGAGGTGACGGACAGAAACTGCATGAATACAATGAAGCGGGGCGTAATCTGTGCGGCGATTTTGTTGGACTTGCGATGGAAAAAGCAATCAAGATGGGTGAATCCAATGCGTGCATGAGAAGAATTGTTGCGGCACCGACGGCAGGAGCCTGCGGTGTAATTCCGGCGGTTCTGCTAAGTTATCAGGAATTATATCATGCTGAAGAAGACAGAATGGTCGAGGCAATGTTTACGGCAGCAGGAATAGGTAATGTAATTGCCTTGAATGCTTATATTGCAGGTGCATCAGGCGGATGTCAGGCAGAAATCGGCTCAGCGAGCGCCATGGCAGCAGGTGCACTATGTTATCTGCAGGGAGGCACGAACGGACAGATTGTGTCCGCGTTGTCATTCGCACTCAAGAATATGCTGGGTCTTACCTGTGATCCTGTTATAGGACTTGTTGAGGTGCCGTGCGTGAAACGTAACTCGGCCGGTGCAGTGAATGCCATAGCAGCCACGCAGCTTGCGATGGCAGGAATTGTCAGTGCAATAAGCCCTGACGATGTCATAGATTCCATGCGCCGGATTGGTAACGCGATGAGCCCAAGCCTTAAGGAAACGGGAGAAGGCGGCCTTGCAGCAACCGCCTCGGCACAGAAATTCATGCAATCTGAACCATAATTTTATAATGAAGATTCTGACCTGTCTGCATGGAATAACTAATTAAAAAGTACCAGATTTACAAAAAATAAGTAGAAAAATGGTAGATATTAGGAATTGAAAAATAAGTAATGCAGGTGTACTATAATCACAACTTAAGCAACGGGGCTTAAAGATACGAACAATATCTTTAAGTCCTTTTTTTATTATCAGGAGGTTTTATTATGAGTTATGAACAGGTTAGCAAAGATTTGGAAAAGGTTATAGGTTATATCCATTCGGATGAACTTACGGATGCCGAGAAAAAAACAATGACGGAGCAGACACTCGATTATTTCGATAATTATGTAAGTCCGGGATGGCTTAAATATCGTAAATCGGTATCAACAAATTCTGCAGTTCTTGAATGGACAGACCATGACGGCGTTTGTGACGGACTTTACGGAGAAGAATTTATCGACTGTCTCGGTGGTTTCGGTATTTATACATGCGGACATCGTAATCCGGAAATTCTTGATACGGTTAAAGCACAGCTTGACCATCAGGCACTTCATTCACAGGAGCTTCTCGATCCGCTCCGCGGATATCTTGCAAAAGCAGTTGCAGATATTACACCGGGCGACCTTCAGTACTGTTTCTTTACAAACGGTGGTGCTGAGGCAGTAGAGATGGCTCTTAAGCTTGCAAGGATTGCTAAGGGCGGCGGATGGTACATCTCAACCGTAGGTGCTTTCCACGGCAAGTCATTCGGTGCTATTTCAATGGGTGGCAAGAGCACATACAGAGTTCCGTATCTTCCGATGGTACAGCAGGTACAGCATGTTGAATACGGTAATGCGGAAGATGCTGAGAAAGCAATCAAGAATCTTCTCGCAGTTGGCGAGAGAGTTGCCGGTATGATTGTTGAGCCTATCCAGGGTGAAGCCGGTGTAATCGTTCCTCCGGAAGGATATCTTAAGAAACTTCGTGAGATTTGTGATAAATATGATGTTGCACTTATTTTTGATGAAATCCAGTGTGGTATGGGTAGAACAGGTACAATGTGGAGATGCGAAGCTGAAGGTGTTGTTCCTGATATCATGACATTCGGTAAAGCATTCGGCGGCGGCATAATGCCGATAACAGGTATTATCTGCAGACCGCAGATGTGGGTACAGCAGCTCATCGATAACCCATGGCTTCTCGGATCACCTACATTCGGTGGTAACCCTGTATGTTGTTCAGCAGCAATCGCTACAATCAAGTATATGATTGATAACGATATTCCGGGACAGTGCGCAAGCAAGGGTAAGATTCTCAAGGCAGGACTTGAGTCACTCAAGGCTAAATACCCTGAAATCATTGATGATGTAAGAGGACTTGGACTTATGCTTGCTGTTGAGTTTAAGACCTGCGATATCGGATATTCCGTAGCCAAGGGACTTTTCTCAAGAGGAGTAATGACAGCCGGTACTCTTGTAAATGCCAAGTGTATTCGTTTTGAACCGACAGCAGTCATTACTGAAGAGCAGATTGCACAGGTTATTGAGAGAATGGATGCAGCACTTGCAGACACTAAGAAAGAATTTGAATTGTAATAAACATAGACAGTGCCGCAGTGAAAACCGCGGCGCGTCATATAAGGAAAGAAGGATTGTATTATGTTAAAGGATGAATTACCTGAAATCGTTACCGGTACAGTTCCGGGACCTAAAGCCAAAGAACTTTTAGACAGAAGAAATGCCGCAGTTCCAAAAGCACTGTGCGGTTCAACATATCCTATCTGCATCGCAAGAGGCGAGGGCGCAATGATTGAGGACCTTGATGGCAATAAATTCCTCGACTGGATCGGCGGTGTCGGTGTTCTCAATATGGGTTATTCAAGACCTGAGGTCGTAGAGGCAGTTAAGGAGCAGGCCGGCAAATATTTCCATACCATTTTTAATGTAGTGGTTCATGACGGTTATGTTGCACTTGCGGAGAAATTTAACCAGACAATTCCTTGCCGCGGAGATAAGAAAAAAACATATTTTGCCAACTCGGGTGCCGAGGCTGACGAGAACGCAATCAAGGTTGCGAAGGCGTACACAGGAAGACCGAATGTGGTATGTTTCTCCGGTGCTTTCCACGGAAGAACCAACCTTACAATGGCACTCACGGCCAAGAAGGCATATTCACTCGGCATGGGACCTTTCCCGTCAGGAATTTACAGAGCAGATTATCCATATCTGTACAGAGCACCTAAGGGATATACCGAAGAGGAAGCAATCAAATATTACATTGATAAAATATATAAACTTTTTGACGAGTCAACACCGGCATCGGATGTGGCATGTATGATAATCGAACCTATTCAGGGCGAGGGCGGTTTCGTTCCTGCACCAATAGAGTGGGTCAAGGCAGTGCGTAAAATCTGCGATGACAACGGAATCCTTATGATTGCCGATGAGGTTCAGTGCGGTAACTGCAGAACCGGACGTTATTTCGCATCAGAATATTGGGCAGAGGCCGGCGCAGCACCTGACATCGTATCAACAGCCAAGTCAATGGGTGCAGGTATGCCAATCAGTGCAATCACGGCGAGCGAAGAAATCATGGATTCGGTTCCGGCCGGAACGATCGGCGGTACATATTGCGGCAACCCTGTTTCATGTGCCGCAGCCAATAAGGTAATGGACATTATGAAGGCAGAGGATTTTGCCGGAAAAGCCCGTCATATTGCCGACAGAGTTATGGCTAAGTTCAATGAATTCAAGGAAAAATACCCGGTTGTCGGAGATGTCCGCGGACTTGGTGCCATGATTGGTGTTGAGTATGTCAAAGACAAGGAGTCCAAGGAACCTTATGGCGAGTTCGTATCTAAGATGATACAGAATGCGATTCAGATGGGTCTTCTTATGGAAAATGCGGGAACCAACGGTAATGTAATCCGTTTCCTTGCACCGCTTGTAATGACTGACGAACAGATGGAAAAAGGTCTTGAGATTTATGAGGCAGCCCTTGTTAAGACAATGAAGGATCTTGGACTTTAATTCGGAGGCACATATGAATTTTAACTATTATCTGCCGGTAAACCTTATATTTGGCCGGGGCAAGGCTGAACTGATAGGAACCGAGGCAGCTAAATACGGTAAAAAAGCACTTATCGTTACCGGCCATTCCAGTACGAAGAAATCAGGTCTTCTCGACCGTGCAGTAAAGCTTCTGGCCGATGCGGGACTTGAGAGTGCGATATATGACAAGGTAAGCCAGAATCCGCTTACAACTACAGCAATTGAGGGCGCTGATTTTGCCAAATCCGAGGGATGCGATGTTGTCATCGCACTTGGCGGCGGCAGCATCATGGATTGTGCCAAGGCGATAGCTTTTATCGTGAAGAACGATGGAGATATTAATGATTATATTTTTAACAGAAGGCACAGTGATGAGGCACTTCCGCTGATTCTGGTCCCGACTACATGCGGTACGGGAAGCGAGGGCAACGGTTTTGCGGTTCTTACCAATCCGGATACCGGTGACAAGAAGTCGTTACGCTGTCCTGCAATTGTAGGCAAGGCTTCAATTATTGATTCCGAGCTTATGGAGACGATGCCGAAATCCATTCTTGCATCGGTTGGCTTTGATGCGTTGTGCCATTGTATGGAAGCATACACTTCCAAAATCGGTCAGCCGATCACGGATATGCTTGCACACGAGGGCATGGCACTTATCGGTGAGCATCTGGTCAAAGTATACAAGGGCGAGGGCACCGCAGATGACTGGGATGCCATCACATGGGCCAGCACCATCGGCGGAATGGTGATCAATACTGCCGGTGTAACACTTGCGCATGGCATGGAGCATCCGGCGAGCGGCCTTAAAAATATCGTGCACGGCCGCGGCCTTGCAGCACTTACTCCGATAATTACCGGGATGAGTGTGGGCGGTGCACCTGAGAAATTCGCTGAGATTTCAAGATGTCTTGGCGGCACGGACGAAAAGGACTGCGCGGAACGTATCAATACTCTGCTCAGTCAGATAGACCTTAAGATAACTCTTGGCGAACAGGGGATTAAGGAGGAGGATGTTGATTGGATGGTGGATAACTTTTTTAAGGTATCTATCGGAAATTATAACAATCATCCTGTTACCTTTACCAGAGAGCAGATTAAGGAAATTTACCTTAAGGCATTATAGCATTCATAATGCGTAATAATAAAACATCCTAACAGAACCGGCAACGAGGCATAAGGCTTTCGCTGCCGGTTTATTAGTGAAAGGCGGTGAATCATGAAGGGTAACGCTAAAACTGTAAAAACAATATCGGTCATCATGCTCATTCTTGCCGGAATGATATGGGGAGGTTCATTTGTGGTCGTAAAGGATTCACTTGATTACATCACTCCATTATGGCAGTTGGCGTTGAGGCTTCTGGTGGCATCCGTTCCGGCAGCAGTTCTTGCTGTAATCAACCTTAATAAATGGGACAGAAAATCTATCTGCCACGGAGCAGTTCTGGGCGTGATTTTTGCTGCCGCACTGATATTCCAGAATAAGGGTATGCAGTATGTAAGTGCCTCCAAATCCGCGTTCCTTACCGGAACGTATGTGGCGTTTCTTCCCGTCATAGAAATCGTTTTTTTAAGACGCAGGGTTGCTGCGAGAAAAATCATCGCGGCCGTCATATGCACCATCGGTGCTGCAGTGCTTACTTTACAGGGACGCTTCGTGCCGGAGTGGGGTGATTTGTCGCTGCTTGCGTGCGGTGCACTTTATGCCGTACATCTTATATATATTGACGAGAATATGTCAATCAATCCTATACTTCTGCACACAGGTCAGATAATAGCGGCGGCAGTTATCTGTCTGGCGGCGGCGTTCATAGCGGAGCCGATGCCCGCCGCAGTCAATCCAAGGTGCGTTCCCGGACTTTTGTATTGCGGTATATTTGAGGTGTTTGTGGGATTTTTCTTTCAGCTTCTCGGACAGAAAAATGTGAGTACCTCCCTTTCGGCAATCCTTTTGTCAATGGAGTCGGTATACGGAGCAATTTTCTCGGCGATTTTTCTGGGAGAAAAGATGACACTCAGAATGGCGATAGGCAGTGCGCTTATCGTATCTGCAGCAATTATTAATTCATACACAAGGAAGGTATCAGATAATGAAACTAAATTCGACACCCGCAGCTGACGGGTATTATATGCCGGCAGAATATGCCGCACAGGATAAAATATGGATGATTTGGCCGGAACGGCCGGACAACTGGCGCGATGATGCGGTGCCTGCACAGCAGGCATATGCGGCTGTTGCCAGAGCGATAAGTGAATTTGAGCCTGTCACAATGTTAGCTTCAGAGGCTCAGTACGAAAAATGCAGAAGTGAGCTTCCGCCTGAAATCAATGTTATCAAAATGGAAAGTGATGACGCGTGGTGCCGCGACGTAGGTCCGACTTTCCTCATAAACGGCAAGGGAGGCCGTCGTGCGTGCGACTGGACTTTTAACGCCTGGGGAGGCAAGGTGGATGGCCTTTACGATACATGGGATAAGGATGATAAAATCGCTTCTTCCATATGTAATCTGGAGAATGTTGATTATTACCGCACGGATAATTTTGTCCTTGAGGGTGGTTCCATCCATGTTGACGGCGAGGGCACTCTTCTTACGACACGGATGTGTCTTCTGAGTGCCGGACGCAATCCTCATATGACGAAGCAGGAGATAGAGACACGACTATGTGAATATCTGGGTGTTACCAAGGTGCTATGGCTGCGTGATGGAATAGATCCTGACGAGACCAACGGTCATATAGATGATGTGGCATGTTTTGTCGCACCCGGCGAGGTGGCCTGCGCATATACGGATAATCCAAAGCACCCTTTCTATGATGCTCTCCAAAAAGCTTATACGGATTTATGTGGGATGACGGATGCCAAGGGACGTCCGCTTAAGGTGCACAAGATTTGCTGCCCGGAGGAGACTGTGCGCATCGGTGATTTTAACATCCGTGCGGTTAATGGAAGCAAGGCCCGCAATGAGGGCGATATATGTATTGCTTCATATATTAATTTCCTTATAGTAAACGGAGGTGTAATCGTGCCGCAGTACGGTGATGTCAATGATGCTCTGGCACTCAGACAGCTGCAGGAAATCTTCCCTGACCGCAAAGTTGTCGGTGTATACACAAGGGAGATTGTGTATGGCGGCGGAAATATTCACTGCATAACGCAGCAGGAGCCGCGGATAGTATAATACACTAATATCCCCCAATCCAGGAAATACTTCAATAAAGTGATAATCTGCTGAACGAATTATGATGTCCAAATCAACAAAATCACACTTTTTTGCGTTGTTTTGATGATTAAGTGATAATTTATGTGGTATCGCATAGGAAGAGCAAAATCAAAAGTATAATAAATTATTCACCAATTATCCCTTTAATCGTAAAAATTGGCAAATTGGGGAGAAAGATGTGATTTTGGAGCAAGATATGAAGACAGAAAGTAACACTTAAAAGACCAAAAGAGCAGAAAAAGTGATAAATATATAATATATTAAATGAATAATTCCCGCGGGGAAGCTTGATACCGGCCGGGAAAGCAGCGCCGCGAGCCTACACCGCGCTAATTATGTGAAATCCCCCAAACTTGCCATTGCCATTTTGCCTGCAATATCTTATAATATAGATATGAAATATAATAATCAGGAGGACATAATTTATGCAGTATTCAATTGAAGGAGAACCGTTGCCGGTAGTTATCTGTAATCTGGCACCGGGAGAGACTATGATTACAGAGAAAGGTGCCATGTCATGGATGTCACCAAACATGCACATGGAGACCAGGGGCGGCGGAATCGGCAAGATGTTCGGAAGAATGTTTTCCGGTGAAAGCATGTTTGTCAATGAATATACGGCTCAGAACGGACCGGGAATGATAGCATTTGCATCAAGTTTTCCGGGATCGATAAGAGCGTTCCAGATTACACCTGGTAATGATCTGATATGCCAGAAATCAGCATTTCTTGCTTCGGAAGTAGGCGTTGAACTTTCCATGCATTTTCAGAAAAGACTCGGAGCAGGCTTTTTTGGAGGAGAAGGATTTATAATGCAGAGACTTTCCGGTAATGGAATCGCATTTATCGAAATAGACGGTTACGTCAAGGAGTATGACCTTGGACCGGGTCAGCAGATAATAATAGATACAGGTTACCTTGCAGCGATGTCATCCACATGCAGCGTAGATGTCGTTACTGTTCCGGGAGTTAAAAATATGCTCTTCGGTGGAGAAGGTATATTTAACACGGTTGTTACGGGACCGGGCCGTGTATACATACAGACAATGCCGGCATCACAGCTCGCAGCAGCGCTCGGCAGAGTGGGAACAGCATCCAAATAAACATTCATAAACGAATATTTTTAAGCATACCATATAACACATCAGATAATGAGTGTGAACGGTATGCTTAATTTTTTGTGGGCGGGAATGATACTTCTGGGGGTCGCATATGGGGCGGCGGCCGGAAGAATAGAGGATGTAAGCAACGGATTTATTGAAGGCGGGGGCGAGGCTGTATCATTATGTATAACCATGCTCGGAATAGTGTCATTGTGGACGGGAGTAATGGAAATAGCCAGAAAGAGCGGGCTCATAGCAGGATTTAAGAAAAAAATAGCACCGCTCATCAAATGGCTTTTCCCGGATGTGCCGTCTGACCACCCAGCATCAGAGTATATAGCAATCAACCTGATAGCAAATTTCTGCGGCCTCGGCTGGGCAGCAACCCCGGCGGGACTTAAGGCAATGGAAGCCCTCGCCGCTTTGCAGGATGAACGTGCCGGACATCATGTAACCAAAGCATCTGATGCGATGTGCGCGTTTCTGATAATAAATATATCATCAATACAGTTGATACCCGTAAATATAATCGCATACCGGGCGGAATACGGAAGTGTAAATCCGGCGGCGATTATCATACCGGGAATCATAGCAACCACTATAAGCACGCTTGCGGGCGTGATTTTCTGTAAGATCAGGTATAGACAGAGGTATTAGCCTCTTCGCTTCATCGCAATATTCACAATGCATACGGCAATCATGGTATACATGACACCGGCGATAACCCACATCCCTGCCGTTATGCCCGCACTGTCCGCGAGACTTCCGACTATCATCGGCAGGATGGTGGAGCCAACGCAGCCGACTGCGAACATTATTCCGCCGGAAATGCCCTTTCCTTTGATGAACTCGTCAGCATTTTCAGCATTGACCGGGGAGATGGCGGCCATAAAAACAGCCATTATTACAAGTATCACAACAGATACCATACTTCTGTCACACAGGATAAGTGCGGTAAGTGCCACGGCAAGACCAATCCACTGGCAGATGAGCAGATTTGCGCGGTCAAAGCGCTTCATGCAGGCTCCGACAAAAAGCCTGATAAAAATAATTATCAGCCAGAACACGGAAAACATGGTCTGCGCCATTTTTTCGGAAAGCAGGCCGGACTGCGTGAGATATGTAATAATCCATGAGTTGACGGCAACTTCCACGCCGATATATCCGAAATATAATATGTTACATATATAATACCGAGGATTTTTTAGAAAAGCAAAATCTTTACGGGATAATTTTTCTCCGGCCCGGGCGGCAGAAGATGTCTTAACACCCGCAAATCCCGGAAGAAGGGCGAGCGAGAGGACAGCAACCGAGATTACAGCTGCCTTCCACGACAGACCGAATCCGGTAACGGCAACCACGAAAAAAGGGCCGAGGAACGAACCGGCCGCGTAACATGTATAGAGTGTGCTGATTCCCCCGCCGGATTCCATCATGATTATATTAAGTATATTGTTGCAAAGCCCCCAGCCAAGGCCGGTAAGCACCATAAGAATATATAATGCAAACTCATTGTTTACGAAAGCAACACCGCCGAAACCGACCGCAAAAAGTATCGGAAAAAGCAAGAGAGACTTTTTCCTGCCGATAAGCTGGATGATAAAACCGCTTAAAAGCACCATTATAAGATTGCCGACCGACTGCGCGGCAACCATCCTTCCGGCTGCTGCCTGGCTTATGCCGTAGTCGCGGACGAGATAAGTAATTATGGTTCCTGTCATGACTGCAAGCATACCGTTTACGAGAAATGCCATGCAGCTTGTAAATCTGAGTCTTTTCATATCCGTGTTTCCTTTTTTGCTTAATTCCTAAAACGTTCCCATTGTAGCATACGGGGACTGAGCGCGCAATACAGGGATTGAAAAAAAGTACTCTGTAGGAAGTTCAAAAGTAAAGTAGGAAAGAACCATCGGTCTGATGGTTCTTTCTATATTAGTGGGAACAGATTCCCGAATACATCTCAGGTCTTCTGTCTCTGAATATGCCCCAGTTCCTGCGGTTCTCTGCAAGTTCGTCGAGGTCAAATTCAGCGGTAAGAACGGTCTGCGTGTGGTTGTCTGCTTCTTTAACGATTGCTCCGGTGCCGTCCGTTATAAAGGAGTGTCCGTAGAAGGTCATTGAAGTCCCATCACTTTCGGTTCCTATACGGTTGGATGCGATCACAGGCATCATATTGGCAGCCGAATGACCTTGCATGCAGCGTTTCCAATGTTCACTGGAATCCTTATCCAGATAAAGCTCACTGCCGATTGCGGTAGGGTACATTAAGATTTCGGCACCCTGCAAAGCCATGCATCTTGCGGCCTCAGGAAACCATTGATCCCAGCAGATACCTACACCTATCCGGCCGAAAGTTGTGTCCCAGACCTTAAATCCCGTGTCACCCGGAGTAAAATAAAATTTCTCCGCGTACGGAAGACCATCGGGAATATGTGTTTTACGGTACTTGCCAAGCACTGTTCCGTCCGCATCAATCATGGCGATTGTGTTAAAACCGGTATTGCCGGCTTTCTCGTAGAAGCTGACCGGAATAACTACGCCAAGCTCTTTGGCGACTTCTTTGAAACGATTTACCGCCGGGTCTTTGTCAAGCGGCATTGCGAGATTCATATACTCAAAATTCTGCTGCTGGCAGAAATACAGTGTCTCAAATAATTCCTGCAAAAGAATAACATTTGCGCCGCGCGAGGCAGCTTCTCTTACCATGGCTTCCGCATTTGCTATATTTTCTTCTCTGTTCCGGGTGCAGGCCATCTGAGTGGCTGCAACTTTAACCTTTCTCATATTGTCCCTCCTTTGCAACGCAAAAAAGGAGCAACCTGTGTGATTGCTCCTTTGCAAATGACTTTTTATTTGTTTAATTAGATAATATCAGAAGTTTGATACAATTTCAATTCTATTTTATTAGTAATTTTATCTGTAAAACAATTATATAATAGAATTAAAGTTCTATATCATGTTTGCGTGTCAGGTGCGATACATCCATGTATACCGGAAGTCCGTTTTCATATTCGACAGGCGTTTCACCCTGAATAAGCGGCCTTAAATAGTCAAGCATTTCCGGCATAATGTCGTTGCCGCGGGCGTTTATCCATTCACGCGGAACACTTTTGGCTTCGTTGGCTATATCGGCAATCCGTGCATAACTGTATTCGATAGTATATGGCGAATCAGATACTCTGTTCATAACAACCATTATACCACTTAAATCTTCTTCGGCATAACCTACCGCTGATTTTCCGGATGTATATGCCTCATCCAGGTCGGTTTTGGATGAAATATGGGCACCGCAGCGCTGCAAAGTGTTAATTTCAATGGAACGCACTTTGACTCCTAAGGTATCTTTAATTATATATTCAAGCGCTTTACCCGCACCGGAAAGCTGACTGTGTCCGAAAGTATCCGCACTGCTTTCGCCGGCACTTATATACTTGCCGTCGGCATCGTGAATGCCTTCCGAGACAGCGACAACCACACTGTCATTGGTCTTAAGAAGACAACGGACGTCTTCCACAAACTCTTCACGATTAAAATCCGTTTCTGGAAGGTATATAAGTTGTGGCGCATTGCTGTAGGAATTTCTGGCAAGTGCTGCCGTAGCGGTAAGCCATCCGGCATCACGGCCCATTATCTCTATTATTGTGACTGTCTTGACCGCATAAATATATGTGTCGTGCGCGACTTCCAGAACAGATGTGGCAACATATTTGGCTGCCGAACCGAAGCCCGGAGTGTGGTCTGTTACCATAAGATCGTTATCGATTGTCTTAGGTACTCCTATAATGCGGATATCACTGCCGATGTTCCTGGCATAATCCGAAAGTTTCAGTACGGTATCCATAGAATCATTGCCGCCTATATAGAAAAAAGCTCCTATATTATATTCCTTAAAGCGTTTAAAAATTGTTTCATAAACAGAAATATCTTCTTTCCATGACGGGAGTTTGAAACGGCATGAGCCGAGGTACATTGCCGGGGTGTGTATGAGCCTTTTCATCAGCTCGGGATTTCCGGCAATGGTATTACTTAAATTCATCAGATTATCATCAATAATTCCTTTGATTCCGTTTACCGAGCCATATAATGTATCATATATACCCGATTCGGCAACACCGGCAATTACACCGGCAAGACTTGCATTAATCGCGACGGTAGGCCCGCCAGACTGCGCGACAAAACAGTTTTTCATAATCAGTCAATTCTCCTTTAGGTTTTATTTTAAAACAGATTTACGACTAAAGGATACTTAAATAATGGTATAATGTCAAGGCTGTATACCAAATTGGCGATTGACGAAATCAGGTTTCAAGATTATAATAAATTAACAGATTACTTGAGGAATGACAGAAAGGGGCATATTATGGAAAATGAATTTGTAAGGCTTTATCAATCAACCAACAGGCTTCAGGCCGAGATGATTGTCGACAATCTTAAGCACAACGGAATAAATTCTTATTATAAAAGTGAAGGTGCCGATGAGATCATGCAGTTGTCGGCGGGAATGTCTTTTATGGGAGATTCTGTTTATGTAAGATGGGCAGATATTGGAAAAGCGCAGACGGTACTAAAGGATTTTCTTAATGCCTCCGGTGTAAAAGACCTCTCGCCCATCAGGCGTTCCGGACCGGTTCGCATTGGTGCGTTAATCTGGGTCATAATAATCGCAGCGGTTATTGTGGCGAGCGTGGTGCTATATATAATTAAGGGATAAGGATATCTGGGACAATGGATTAATATCAGAAAGGAAAGAAAGAATGGGTAAAATCAAAAACAGAATTATCTCATTGGCGGCAGCATGTCTGTTTGCCGTAGGACTGCTTCCGTCAGCAGTCAGTGCCGATGATGAGCCGATACTTTTTGTCAACGGCAAGGACATCATCGCAGCCGAAAACAACACGGTTCAGTGTGGAACCGGTAAGGCGGTTTATGATGCGGCTACGCACACACTTACACTTGACAACGCACAGATAACGGAACACACCAAGGATGGCGACATGCCAACTACCGGAAGAGGCGCTATCTATGCAATGTATACACCTCTCAATATAGTGCTTGTCGGAGACAACAGTATAGACATTGATGGTGACAATTATCAGTACGCATACGGAATTTACGTATGGGAGCAGAATCTTACCATCAGCAGTGAGAACAAGGGTTCGCTTACAATTGCGAGCAATAACAGGACGATTGAAGCACAGGGCAAGGTTACTATAGATAATGTCAGTCTTGACCTTACGGCCGCCAAAGCAGATTGTGACGGCATGGGCGGTGAGTCATTTGAAATCAAATCATCAGACATTAAGTTAAGATCTGACGGCTGGGGTATATACTCAGAAAATGATTTCAATGTAAGTGACAGTAAGTTTGATATACAGTCTCCATTAAATAATATTATGGTGGATGAAGGAAAACTGACAGCTTCCAATACGAAATTTTATGTGAAAAACACAGTGGGCGGCTGCGCAATTTATGCCGGCAAAGATATTACAATAGAAAACGGCAGTTATGTAGAAGCGGAAAGTGAACCGGACTGTGCAATCTTCACACCGGGAAATATTAAACTTGATAATTCGGAATTTCATCTTAAAGGATGGTATCCGGGTATCATGAGTAGCGGCGATATGGAAATTAAGGACAGTAAGGTTGAATCGAAATCGACGAATGACATAGGAATCTGGTCCAGATCCAATTTGACAATAATCGGAAATTCCGAGGTTAAGTCAAACGGAATCGGTGCCGCAGGTGAATTTGCAATAGAACCGGCAGACGGCAGTTATGCAGATGTGTCGGCAGACGGAAATAAATCGTTGGCCAAGACGAGAATCATAATGGATGAAGTGAAAGATGATTTCTATTATGTGATTCATAAGCATACGTTAAGCTGGGTTATCGACAAAGAACCGACAGTGGATGAAGAAGGCATTAAGCATGAGGAATGTTCTACCTGTGATTACAAGGGTGAGGCAGTTCCAATCGACAAGCTTACACCGGATACGCCATCGGACGATAAGCCGTCAGATGACAAGCCGTCAGACGATATTCCGCCAGCAACAGGCAATAATCCGGGAACAGTAATCTGGATTGCCGCAATCGCTGTATGCGGAGCAGCAGTTACAATAACTTCAGCATGCAGATATAAGAAAGAAAACAGATAATACAGAACAGATATAAGCCGCTTTGGTGCGATGGGTCTTAACAGTCCGCGCACCGGCGGCTTTTTATAAATGTTACGAAATTATTAAATTTTATAAGCATAGTTGACGGATAAGGGTAAAATGATATAATTGTTTATATATTAAACTTTTATCGAGGAGGAACATAATGAAAAGTACATTTGGGAAGCTGTTGATTGCAGCCGTAATAGCAGTAACGGCGGCTGTTGTAATTCCTGTGACGGCTAATGCGGCCACGGAGAAAAAGGGAGATTATACAGTAAGTAAAGATGGGGAAGCGACAAAGACTTATAATGGGCATGGAACAGAGTTTCTTAACTTTGATACCGTTAAGACATATGCGAATGGTACTACGCGTAAGGAGAAGTTCAAATACTACCTTAAGTCTGCCAATTCATATCATGATATACCGGGACTGGGGAACACCAATGTTCTCGGCGTAAATTGTGAGACGATGGTGCCGCAGGGCATATGTATGATGGATGGCCTGACGCTTATATCAGCTTATGACGCAGGAAAAGAGGGTAAAGCAAAATGCAATTCTGTGATATACATATTGGATTCGAAAGGACTCCTGGCAACATTGGTACTTCCGAATAAGATTCATGCGGGTGGTCTGATATATGATGGAACCAATGTATGGATAACTAACGGACGTACGGATTATGCGGGAAATGCTACGCCGTCAAAAGACGATAAGTATGTATATTATTATAGTAGAAAACAAATAAGCGGAGCAGTGTACTATTGTAAGGCAACGGGATATTTATCAGCCCGTATAGATATCCAGTCACAGAAGAAATTAATTGACATAGATGCAGCATATTGTACATATTACGAAGGCAGATTGTGGTTTGGTAATTTTAACAGTGAAGGAACAAGTGTAATATATGCCTATAATGTGTCATATGATTCACATAATGTGCCGAAACTGGTCAAGGTTGGGGATCTGGAAGCACCAAGAGCATCACAGGGAATTGCGTTTTACAGGCATGCGGGACAGACGTATTTGGTGGTGTCTACATCATACAGGCGTAATGAAGGTAAGAATTTTACCAATAAATTAATTGTATATAAACCTACAGATTATGATAAATGGAACAATTCCGGTTCGTCATATTATGATTATCACAAAGGTGCCAGACTTAAGGATCTTACGGTGCCGTATATGTCAGAGAATGTATACATTAAGAGTGCTCTGATGTATATCATATTTGAATCAGGTGCGTACAAATATGATGGCAGAGAAAATCAATATAATATGACTCCAAAAAATATAATATGCGACAAATATTGTGAACTGGATTTTTATAAAGTAGCGGTGGAATAGGGAGAGTAAAACATGAAAAAATTGACAAATAAGAAAAAGGTAATAGTAATTTCAGCAGCAGTAATAGTATTAGTGGGAGCGTTGGTGTTTCCACTCAGAAAACTTGTAAAACACATACAGTATGTAAACAGCTTTGGAAGTGACACTAAGCAGGAGGCTGTCGAACGAACGGTCAGAGCGTATCGGAAAAATGATGTGTTAATGGCTGAGAATCCAAGGAAGGCCTTGGAGTACGAATATGGAAAAAAGTGGTGGGAGAATGAAGAACTCTTTTCGTATGAATGGGAGATGCATGATAATGAAATAATAAAATACGGTTCCCAATTCGATTATCGCAACGTAAGAATAACGGATGAACAAGATGATTATAAATTAGGATTGAGCTCTTATTTTTACGATGTGTTGCAAGCAGGTCTTGAACCGGAGAACATTTCAGAGATAAATGTTAGATATGAATATCGTTGGCAGTTTAATTATGGCGAAGATGTTTATAAATCAATGAGTGAATATCAACGTGAATTCTACACTCCGGTAGGCGAGTGGTCTGATTGGAAATGGCTGGAAAGCGGACCATATATTGTATATACAGTTAACGGCAGATGGTATTGCGTGTACACGGGAGATTAAATATGAAAAGATTAAATAAGAAAAAGTTAATAGTAATTTCAGCGGCAGTAATAGTATTAGTGGGAGCATTGGTGTTTCCACTCAGAAAACTTGTAAAATACATACAGTATGTAGACAGCTTTGGAAGTGACACTAAGCAGGAGGCTGTTGAACGAACGGTCAAAGCGTACTGGAGAAAAGATGTATTAATGGCTGAGAATCCAAGGAAAGCCTTGGAGTACGAATACGGAAAAAAGTGGTGGGAGAATGAAGACAGCCTTTCGTATGAGGGGAAGTTATATGATCGTTACATAATAAAATACGGTTCCCAATTCGATTATCGCAACGTAAGAATAACGGATGAACAAGATGATTATAAATTAGGATTGAGCTCTTATTTTTACGATGTGTTGCAAGCAGGTCTTGAACCGGAAAATATTTCAAAGATATATGTTTTATGTGAATATCGTTGGCAGTATAATTATGGCGAAGATGTTTATAAATCAATGAATGAATATGAACGTGAATTTTACATTCCGGTAGGTGAGTGGTCTGAGTGGAAATTGCTGGAAAATGGGCCATATATTGTATATACAGTTAACGGCAGATGGTATTGTATGTATACAGGAGATTAAGTATGAAAAGCATAACAAAGAAAAATGGGCTGCGTTCGCAGCCCATTTCGTATATCTTTTATATTACAATGTAACAGTATATGTCATGCTTCCAGCAATATCGATAGTATCTGCAAGTCCGACAAGTTCAACCTTGCAAGGCTTAGCAGTGTCAACAGTGATATTAACAGTGTTGCCATCGCGTACAACCTTAATGTGTGCGGCTTCTGACTTATCCATGTTATAAACTGTAGTCTCGGCTGTGCCTGTGAGACCGAATACACGGAATGTAAGATTCTCTGAGTAATCATAGTCAGGGCCCGGAGCATCCGGATTGATTGCTACGATGCTGTTTTCGCGTGCAAGAAGAGGAATTTCAAGATATCCGCACTCCTCTTTGTACCACTTACCACCTTCATAGGTCTTGCCGCTGAAGTAATTGGTCCATTTTCCTTCCGGAAGATAGAACTGAGCAATGCTCTTGTCGTTGAAAATAGGAGCAACGAGGAGCGAATCACCCATCATGTACTGCTTGTCAAGATAAGCAGTGTTGCGGTCATCTGTAAACTCAAGAACCATACTTCTCATCATAGGAATACCTGTCTGTGAAGTATAGATTGCATTTCTGTAAAGGTAAGGCATAAGAGAAGCCTTTAACTTGGTAAATGTTCTTACAACATCAACCGCTTCTTCATCATATACCCAAGGCACTCTGTAAGACTGGCTTCCGTGGAGTCTTGAATGTGATGAAAGAAGACCGAAAGCAGCCCATCTCTTATATACATCAGGAGTTGAAGTATGCTCAAATCCACCGATATCGTGGCTCCAGTAACCGAAACCTGACATGCAGAGTGAGAGACCGCCTCTTAAACTCTCTTCCATTGATACATAATCTGACCAGCAGTCGCCGCCCCAGTGTACAGGGAATTTCTGACCACCGACAGTAGCAGAACGTGCAAAAAGAACTGCCTCGCCCTTGCCTCTTTTTCTTTCAAGAAGCTCATATACGCATTTGTTGTAGAGATATGTATAATAGTTGTGCATCTTCATCGGATCGGAGCCGTCATAGTAAACAACGTTCTCTGTAGGAATTCTTTCACCAAAGTCTGTCTTGAAGCAGTCAACGCCCATATCAAGAAGAACTTCAAGCTTGTCCTGGAACCATTTCCATGCCTCAGGATTGGTGAAGTCGACAATTGCCATTCCCGGCTGCCACATATCCCACTGCCATACATCGCCGTTGGTACGCTTGATGAAGTAACCTTTCTCACATCCCTCTTTGAAAAGGCGTGATTCCTGACCGATATATGAGTTAATCCATACACAGATGTTAAGTCCCTTTGCTTTAAGTCTCTTGAGAAGACCTTCAGGATCCGGGAAAACTCTTTCGTCCCATACGAAATCAGACCAATGGAACTCTTTCATCCAGAAACAGTCGAAGTGGAAAGTTCTGAGCGGGATTCCGCGGTCAAGCATTCCGTCAACAAAGCTCATAACGGTATCTTCATCATAGTTGGTCGTGAATGAAGTTGAAAGCCATAATCCGAATGTCCAAGGTGCCGGAAGTGAAGGCTTACCGGTAAGGTCTGTATATTTAACAAGTACGTCCTTCATTGTAGGACCGTCGAAAAGGAAATAATCAAGGTAATCACCCGGTACCGAGAATTCAGTCTTGGTAACCATTTCCGTTCCGATCTCAAATTCAACCTTCTCAGGATGATTTACGAGAACACCGTATCCCTTGTTGGATACGAAGAAAGGAATGTTCTTGTATGACTGCTCTGTGCTTGTACCGCCGTCGGCGTTCCAGATTTCAACTGACTGACCGTTCTTGGCAAACGGTGTGAAATGCTCGCCGAGACCGTAGATAAGCTCTCCTACATCGATAGAAAGCTGCTGACGTACATAAGTGTCCTCGTCGTCGCCCTTATCGTATGCAAGACCCTTCCAGTCAGTCTTCATAATGGCAAGGTCTCTTCCAGAAGCTTTGGAAATAACCTCTCCGTTTCTCTTGTATGTCATAGACCAAGGCTTCTTGGTAATCTCAAGGCTTAAGCTGCCGCTTGTGATGATAACCATATCATCGGAATCCTTAACGTCAAGAACCTGATCCTCCATATTAAGTTCAAATTCAGGGCCTTTATGGATTCTTCCGAGATGATGAGCCATCTGAAGACGGATAACGCCCGGCATAGGTGATGTGATTATAAGTGTAAGATTAATGCTTCCGAGAGTACATCCTCTGTTAGCGATAGGTACGGTCGGTGCGCATAAGGTAACTTTACGCTCTTCTACTGTTGTAAAATATACTTCCTGTGGTGCAAAACATTCGCAGCCTTCTTTCTGAAGCCAGCATCCGTTACTAAATTTCATAATTCCTCCTTTTTGCAAATAAAAATCTGCCTAAGCATAATTATATAAGCCATTATATCTTAGGCCTGTCAGGAAAACTACCCCGATTATTGGACATGATTACCATAAAATTTATTGATATTCGCAGTTTGACAGTGTGTGAAAAGATACTTATAATATAATCCAGATATAGACATTCCGGAGGATAGTATGAGAAAACTCATTAAAAATATAACTGACCGCTATAAACATGCCAAGATGAAGAACCAGCTGATCATTATGTATTTTGCGGCAGTATTTGTCCCGATTATCTTAGTCGGCATTATACTTGTGGCAGGTAATGCAAGAAGGCTTGTGACATACCACAGTGATTTGTTAAAAGCCAACAACAACCGTATCCGCTCTGTACTTTATGAAATTACAAGCCAGATATATAGTATCTCCGGAGAAATTGCTTTTAATAATGACCTTGTGGAAGTTCTCTCTATGGAATACCCGGATGAGAGAGCATTCAAGAGTGAGGTCGATAAACTGGGACCCTTGGAATATTACCAGAACAACTACTCCGGCATATCAGGTGTGGAGATATATACCAGCCAGCGCGGTGTGCAGAATTACAGGAATTTCAGACCGATAACGGATGATGTGGTTATGTCGGATTGGTATAAGACGGCATCGGACCAGTACAGTGTATTCTGGGACAGCGTTGAACGTGAGGATACCGGGGGCAATAAATACCGTGGTCTTGCACTTGTCCGCAAGATTACATTATATGATTCCGATGCCGAAGCGATCCTGCTTATTCATGTCAGCGACAATTATCTTAAGAGCAGGATAGAAGATAATGAAGAGGATGTTCTTCTTGCACTTGAAAATAAAAATGTATTTTATAGCAACAAACGTGACAATGAAGGCAGGTCGGACCTGCTTAATGTGATTGAGGGCGGGGATGAATATTTTTCATATGAAGGCGACATGGAATATCGAGGTGCCATGAATATGACATACATATCGACATTGAGCATGGAACAGTCGGATTCACTTATGTACATAGTAACGATCAGTAATTCCGCCTATAACAGTGTCCAGCAGATAGTTATGATTACTGTGCTCATTATTGCACTGGCCGTTATTCTGCCTGCGGTGCTTATGAGATTTTTCATAATGGGATTTTCCAGCCAGGTAGGCAGAATGCGTGATGAAATGTACAGCGCCAGCCAGGGAGATTATGATTCCATGGAGGATTTTGACGGGTGCTATGAACTTACGGCAGCATACAAAGATCTCTGGATAATGCTGGACAAGATTAAAGAAAAAGACGCGGCAATGTATGCTAAGGAAATCAATGAGCAGAAACTTCTCAACGCGCAGCAGAAAATGGAATTCCAGATGCTTGCAAGTCAGATTAATCCGCACTTTTTGTATAATACGCTTGAAATGATAAGAATGAAAGCTATAACAGTCGGCGACACAGAGACTGCAACAGCAATCAAACTTCTCGGCAAATCCATGCGATATGTGCTTGACAATACCGGAATCGAATATACAACGGTTGCCAAGGAGTTATCCCATATTGAGACATATCTCCAGATTCAGAAACTGAGATTCGGTGAAAGAGTAAATTACGAAATCCGGTCCGAGGAAGATATTAATCTGAACAAAATAAGAATACTGCCTCTTCTTCTGCAGCCGATAGTTGAGAATGCGATACTTCACGGACTGGAGGAAGTGGAATCCGGAGGACAGATAACAGTGAATATCCACCGGGATATAAATAATCCGGATACGCTTATAATTTCCATAAGAGATAACGGATGCGGAATGGATGCGGACACACTTAATAATATGCGGATTAATCTTGAAAAAGGAAATATAAGTAAGCGATACGGAATAGGACTTTATAATATTAACCAGCGTATCAGGCTGTGTTACGGAATGGGATACGGACTGTCAATTGACAGTGAAGAAGGAAACGGAACGACGGTTACCGCCAGGATAAGAATAATGTAAAAACGAAATAGGGTGACTATTGCTCTCTTTTTTCGCGACCGTTGATTTTTGTATGGCGGCGTGGCGATATGGGCTGCCGGATGAGTAATATAATAGTGTATAATATGATAAAATCACACTTTTTTGCTTAAAATCAGCAATTTGGTGTCAATAAAATGCTATATGTGACACACCAACATGGTAATATATGAAAATATATATATTAAAAGATATATGAAGCTTAATATATTACAATGTAAGAACTGTCAAATTGACACCAAATGCCCCGAAAATTGCAAAAAAGTGTGATTTTGTGAATTTTAAATCTTAAATAATATCATTCAAGATACTTAAAGTCCCAAATACATCAATTATTTATATTCCCATGTATTTTATATAAATTATTTACTGTATTTCACAAGCATATCCACAATCGTGCGGCTTGCGTCTTTCTGGCTGCCGTTTAACATAGCCTCGATATATTTATCCCTGTTGTCATACAATGAACATATTGTATCAAACAGCAGATTATCGGACATGGCCTCTTCTTCAAGAACAGCGGAAAATCCCTGCTTCTTGAAGGATGCGGCATTGAGAAGCTGGTCGCCGCGGCTTGCGTCTGCAGGAAGAGGAATGAGAAGGTTAGGCTTCTTCATGGCAAGGAGTTCACATATTACGTTGGCACCGGCGCGCGATACGACTATGTCGGCCGCTGCGTACAAATCCTTAAGCTCCTCGTTGACATACTCAAACTGCTTGTAACCGGTAGTATTATTGAAAGAATCATCAACCTTGCCCTTGCCGCAGATGTGTATTATCTGAAAACGCTCCAGAAGCTGTGGAAGGATGGCGCGGATGGCTTCATTAACATGAAGGGCTCCAAGGCTTCCACCGATAATCATAAGCACGGGCTTAAGTGTGTTGAATCCGCAGAAACTGAGTCCGGCAGCTTTATCGCCGTGGAGAAGTTCGTCGCGGATAGGCGTTCCGGTAAGGACTCCCTTGCCGTCAGGAATGAGCTTGACTGTCTCAGGGAAGTTACAGCATACTTTTACAGTATGCTTCTGGCAAAGTCTGTTGGCAAGTCCGGGCGTCATATCGGACTCATGCGCAATAACCGGAATGTTCATTTTGTCGGCTGCCATAACTACAGGAACAGCGACAAAACCACCTTTGGAAAATACGATATCGGGACTAATCTGCCTGATAAGTTTCTTGGCCTGCGAAAATCCCTTGATAACCCTGAAAGGATCGGTAAAATTCTTAACATCAAAATATCGTCTTAATTTACCAGACGCTATTCCATAGTACGCAACGCCAAGGTCTTCCATCAGTTTCTTCTCAATTCCGTTATATGAACCGATATAGGATACTTCAAAACCGGCATCCCTAAGGTAAGGTAAAAGAGCGATGTTCGGAGTTACATGTCCGGCAGTTCCGCCGCCGGTAAGAACTATCTTCTTCATTATGCGTGCGCCTCCTTATATTGCCGGAGTGCCTTGGCTAACTGATCCGGGCATGATGTAGGGCGGAAACCGCACTTGATGCCTTCGAGCCTGTTAATCGCATCGTCTATATTCATGCCGGCAATGAGGGCTGCAACACCCTGCGTGTTACCGGAACATCCGCCGACAAAACGTACGGACTTGATAATGTTGTCTTCAATTTCAAAATCAATTTCACTTGAGCAGACGCCCTGTGTCTTATAAGTATTCAAAACAATACCTCCTGTCTGTCACTTATTTTTTTACAGTATAGCATAGATAAGCAAAAAGTGATACAATAAAAAAAATTAACCGCCAAGGAGGATAAAAATGATTGGAATAATAGGAGCTATGGACGAGGAAATCAGCCAGATTAAGGCAAAACTTTCCGATGTTACGGTTACCGAAATAGCAGCGATGACTTTTAATAAAGGTAAACTGGGCAGCCATGATATAGTGGCAGTCAGGAGCGGAATAGGTAAAGTCAACGCAGCTGTGTGTACACAGATACTTGCGACATATTTTCATGTCGATCACATTATAAATACAGGAGTTGCGGGCTCACTTAAGAATGAGATTAATATCGGGGATGTCGTTATCTCGACGGATGCATTGCAGCATGATATGGACGCCACGGGATTCGGCTATGAACCGGGAGTGATTCCAAGAATGAAGGTATCTGATTTTATAGCTGATGAGAACCTTAGAAAACTTGCAGTAAAAGCATGCAGGGAAGCAGGTTTGCAGATAGGCGTGCATGAGGGAAGGATTGTCAGCGGAGACCAGTTTATTTCCGATCATGCTGTCAAAGAACGCATAGTGAAACAGTTCGGAGGATACTGCACGGAAATGGAGGGTGCTGCGATTGCCCAGGCGGCATATCTTAACGATATTCCTTTCCTTATTATAAGAGCAATCTCTGATAAGGCAGACGGAAGCGCAACGATGGACTACGGTGAATTTGAGCGGAAGGCGATAGATAATTCCGTAGCACTTTTGGTAAATATGATTGAGAATGCCAATTTTTAGTAAAATATGTCATAATTAGTCGGCTGATAAGGACTTTATAATAAATCTCCCTGCATATATTATATGATTAATCATAAAGTATATTGATGCAGGGAGGTTTTTATGTATTTTTTTATATTGGCAGCCGGAGCTTTTCTGGCCGGACTTATGATAAACAGCATACTCAGACAGAGCGTGAATGAATTGTTGAGGGAATCCGAGGAAATAGATCATACGGGTTTTGCGTTTTTTAAACAGATGAAACTCAAATATGAAAATTATATGCGTACCGGGCGTGAGATAAATAATACGGAGGCTTTCGCCGGAAAATATCTCGATAAATACAGATGTCACGGGATAAGAATACACAGTTATGAGAAAGCGTCAATGTGTGCGTCGGGATTATGCGTGATATTCGGAGCATGCGGTGCGCTTTTGGACAAGAGTCATGCACTGGAATATCTTCTGGTCGGATTTCTTGCGATGTACGTGGTGACTGGCAGCAGGCATCTTATAGACGTTGCCGGCAAGAGGCGCCGGATAACGACGGATCTGGTGGATTTTTTTGAAAACAGGTTTTCGGCAGCGACAGCCGAGACTGTCCGCGAAGCGGCACCAATCAGAAAAGCTGACATCCCGGTACGAAAAGGGCCTGATGATATGGGCGAGCGTGTAAAATTTCATGAAAATACACAAGTGACGTTCACGGAAGAAGAAAAAAAGTTAATTGACGAAATTTTGAAAGAATATTTAGGTTGATTAATGGCCGCGAATCTACTATAATAAATACGATTTGGATACTAGACAAAAGAAGGAGATATGAATTATGGCAAAAATAACTTTCGATTATTCAAAAGCAGCACAGTTCGTTTCGGCAGCTGATATAGATAATATCAAAGCGGAGACAATTGCAGCTAAAGATGTACTTGTTGGCAGGACCGGAGCAGGTAATGATTTCCTCGGATGGATTGATCTTCCGGTTAATTATGATAAGGAAGAGTTTGCTCGTATCAAAGCATCGGCAGCCAAGATACAGTCAGATTCCGATGTACTTATTGTTATCGGTATCGGTGGCTCATATCTCGGAGCCAGAGCGGCAATAGAATTCCTCAGACATGGTTTCTACAATAACATTACCAAGGGCGAGAGAAAGACACCTGAAATATATTATGTAGGTAACAATATCAGCAGCACATATATTGCAGGTCTTATAGATGTAGTCGGAGACAGGGATTTCTCTGTTAACATAATTTCCAAGTCCGGAACTACAACAGAGCCGGCTATCGCATTCAGAATTTTCAAGGAGATGCTTGAGAAGAAATACGGTAAAGATGAGGCAGCGAAGAGAATTTACGCTACTACGGACAAAGCTAAGGGAGCACTTAAGAATCTTTCCGATGCTGAAGGATATGAGACATTTGTTGTACCGGATGATGTAGGCGGAAGATATTCGGTACTTACGGCAGTAGGACTTCTTCCTATCGCAGTAAGCGGCGCCGATATAGATAAACTTATGCAGGGTGCAGCCGAAGGACGTAAGCTTGCGCTCGAAAGCAGCTTTGAAGACAATGATGCAATGAAATACGCAGCAGTACGTAACATCCTTCACAGACAGGGTAAATCAATTGAAATAGCAGCTAACTATGAGCCGAGCCTCCACTATGTATCAGAGTGGTGGAAACAGCTCTTCGGAGAGAGCGAAGGCAAGGACAACAAGGGTATCTTCCCAACTGCATGTGATTATACAACAGACCTTCACTCAATGGGACAGTTCATTCAGGAAGGCTCAAGACTTATGTTTGAGACAGTTATGAATGTTGAGAAACCTAAATGCGAGCTTTATATCGGACTTGAGGAGAACGACCTTGACGGACTTAATTATCTTGCGGGCAAGTCAATTGATTTCGCCAACAAGTGTGCAATGAACGGTGTTGTTGTAGCACATACCGACGGTAATGTTCCAAACCTCATGGTCAATATTCCTGAGCAGAATGAATTCTACCTTGGTGAACTCTTCTATTTCTATGAGTTTGCATGTGGTGTCAGTGGATATATTCTCGGAGTCAATCCGTTCAACCAGCCGGGCGTTGAGAGCTATAAGAAGAACATGTTTGCACTTCTTGGCAAGCCGGGTTATGAGAAGGAAAGAGAAGCCATCATGGCAAGACTTGATAAATAGTATAACATTTTAAAGAATAAAAGGCTGTGGACTTTAATCGTCCACGGCCTTTTCTAATCTTCTTCGATGACATGAATTTCAAGAAAATCAAAATCTGTCTGTTCAATAAAATTATCCTGATAGAAACGCGCTTTGTCATGACGCCTGAAAGAGTCAATCGTTGAGTCTAACCACATCGGAACTGCGAGGTCAAATTCGTGACAGGCGGTATCGAGCGCAGACAGAACTTTGGCGGTGCGGCTTTTGTCGGAAGAATCGTCTTCAATGACCGTATCGCGCAACATCCTGTTGTCCTTGAATATTTTACACCACATTCTGAACATATTTATAAGTCCTCCCGGAATTATTGTTGAAAATAAATTATCTGTAGTTTATACTATTTTGTGAATAAAATCAACTAAGGAGATTTAAACAATGGAAGGCAGAGAGCGAAGAGAGAGAATTATAGACATTCTCAAAAACAGTGATGAGCCTCTTTCAGGTACGGCACTTGCAGCCAGACTTAAGGTCAGCCGCCAGGTTATTGTGCAGGATATCGCATTGTTGCGCGCCATCGATAAGAATATAATTTCCACCAATAAGGGCTACATGTTTTTTGAACCACATGAAGCCATGTGCAGACGGATTTTTATGGTAAAACATACGGACGAGCAGATGCGCGACGAACTGAACAGCATAGTGGATAACGGCGGACAGCTGCTTGATGTCATAATAGAGCATGATGTTTACGGCACGATTACCGTTGATCTGCAGTTATCAACCAGACATGATGTCGATGAATTCATGGACCGCATTATGGGAAATGCCAGACCGCTTAAATACCTGACCGATGGAGTACATTACCATACGGTAGAAGCAGATAGTGAAAAGACGCTTGACAGGATTGAAAAAATTTTAAGACAGAAAGGGTACTTGATTTCAGATTAAAGGTGTGTTAAACTTGCCATTAGCTGACAAGACAGCTGACAAGACATAGCATACAGTGAAAGGAATTTTATCATGAAAGGAATTAAAAAATACTTACACAGGGTATTTATAGACGGATTCAGCGGAATGGCGCTGGGATTGTTTTCAACATTGATCATCGGAACGATTGTAGGACAGATAGCGAAGTTTGTTCCGGGAGCTGTTGGTATGTATATGATATATGCCAGCAATATTGCCAAGAGTCTTATGGGAGCCGGAATCGGAGCCGGAGTCGCAGGCAAATATAAAGAAGGCCCGATTGTTACTGTATCGGCAGCTGTAGCGGGTATGATAGGAGCATTCCCGATGGCATTTGCAGCGGGAGATGCTAAAACAGTGCTTACGGCAGCAATCAATCTCGGAACACCGGGTAATCCGCTCAGTGCGTTTATTGCGGCTTATGCAGCAATTGAAGTAGGACACCTTATCTCCGGAAAGACACCGGTTGATATCATAGTTACACCACTTGCAACAATAGCTGTCGGAGCTGTTATTGCATTCATAACAGGTCCGTATATCAATACGTTTACAGGCTGGCTTGGAACACTTATAACCATTAATGTGGAAGCACATCCGTTTATTGGCGGAATAATTGTATCCGCACTCATGGGAATTTTCCTTACTCTTCCTATAAGTTCAGCGGCAATCGGAGTGGTTCTCGGCCTTGACGGGCTGGCTGCCGGCGCGGCTACAATAGGATGCTGCTGTCAGATGGTCGGATTTGCGGTTATGAGTTACAGAGAGAATAAGATGGGAGGATTGATATCACAGGGAATCGGAACATCCATGTTACAGATGCCGAACATTGTGAAGAAGCCTATAGTCTGGCTTCCGCCGATACTCTCAAGCGTAATCCTTGCACCGCTCTCAACGATGGTGTTTAAAATGCACAGTAATCCGGTGGGTTCCGGTATGGGAACATCCGGACTTGTCGGTCAGTTCTCTGCATACGGAGTAATGGTATCGGAAGGAATGAAACCGCTTGTGGCTGTCGGAGAAATAGCGTTGATGCATTTTGTGCTTCCGGCACTGCTTACATGGATTATCTGTACAGGAATGAGAAAAGCCGGCTGGATTAAGGACGGGGATCTGAAACTTGAAGTATAAAAAACTCTTGTAGACTTATTATAAATAGACTATAATTATTATATTCGTTTATATATCGTGTGCTCTACAAGGAGGATAAGAAGTTTGGAAGATAATACTAACATTATGTCCGGAGATCTGAACGCATTAAAGCAGTTCCGTGACATGGTCAGCAGCTATAACGAGGCGGTTCAGAACAGTGCCGGATGTGCGTCTGATGAGAAACGTCTTGAGAAGGATCTTTTACTTAACAGGAAGAATCTTAAGGATAATATTGACAGCACGGTTAAGAAACGCCGTAGTGAGGTTCAGGATAAGTTTGATGAAGAGATATCCAAAGATAAGGATAAACTCAAGAGAATCCAGAACAGACGCGGAAAAGCTAAGGATAAAGGCGTTAAAGGACGTATAGCAGAAGAGACGGCAGACCTTGTAAAACAGAATTCTGAGCTTAAGAAGAATATCAGGGCAGCACTTAAGGAAAACAGACTGCCGGGGTTCTGCGGAAGCGGATTTTATTTTACCCTGTATTATACCAAGGGCGCAGCGGAAGTATTCATCTGTGCCATGATGATAGTACTGATGTTCCTGCTTATGCCGGCGGCAATATATATTGCGCTTCCGCTTGAGAAACTTCCGGAAAGATATACGATACCTGCATTTGCGATTACCTATTTTGTTGTCATTGTCATTGTATTTTTTGTATACAAGATAATCGGCGACAGAACCAAACACAAACACGAAGATGAGCTTCGTGCCGTAAGGGCATTGAGAGACCGCATTAACAGCAATAAGAAACAGATATCCAATATAGCCAGGTCAATTACCAAGGATAAGAATGAGGATATGTACGGTCTTGAAGATTACGATGCACAGATACGTGATATAGAGGAAGATATTGCCAAGATAACTGCTGATAAGGAAGAAGCACTGAAGAATTTCGACAATAATGCCAGCGCGGAGATTGCTTCTGAGATAGAGAACAGGGAAATGCCGAGAATTAACGGCATAGAGGAAGATTATAACGCAGCAGTTAAGCTTCACGCTGAACTTGATGAACAGGTAAGACAGCTCGGACTTAAGATTTCAACGGATTACGAGGCATACCTCGGCAAGGAATTTACAGACACGGTTAAGATAGACGAACTTATAGCTATTATGGAGACAGGAAAGGCATCCACCGTATCCGAAGCGGTTAACGAATATAATAAGAAATAAATTAAAGCTTCCGTCTGAAATATTTGGACGGGAGCTTTAATATTGTATCACATTTCATAATATTCTGTAATGCCGTACAGAATGGCCTTGCTTATTACATCGGCGAGCTGCATTACCATGGACAGCCTTGTTGTCTGCAGAAGCAGGCTTTCCATCATTCCGGAAAAATTAACAATTCCCGTTATGTGTATGTCGCCGACATCCGGAAGTTCTTTTTTGACACCGAGCCCCGGACGGAGCGGCCCCTCGGATAGGGTTACATAACCGATGTGCTCATGTGTGCCGAGCGATGCATCAACTGCCAGGACGAACGGATGACGGTAGGATGAATTAATAAGTTCCAGATTTTCGGCAAGATTAGCTGCGTGCACGGGTTCACTTAATGTGCCGCGGACACTGATTCCGGGAATGTGGAATTTCTCTAATTTGTATCCGATTAACGGACCAAGGCTGTCCCCTGTTGAGCGGTCACTTCCGATGCACATTATGACCAGCTCGCGTGATTGTATATGGTGTGACCGGAACAATTTGACGAGGCCTTCCTTCAGCTCATAAGCGGATTGTCTGGCGGATGCATCGTAATAAGCAATGTTTGGCGGGTATTTTCTTCTTTTCTCCTGTGAAATCTTATAATTGGTTCCTGTTTGTAACATTTAAGCGCAATCCTTTCAGTTTTTTGGCAAAAAAGATTTGAACACTAATACAGTCTACGCAGAACATGGGCTTATTATGCTTTTTTTATCCGACTAATTGTGACACCTGAATAGCACATAATGCACATAAAGTCACTTTATAAATAAAAAAAGCAAAAAATAGATGATTTTACCGACAGAAAATGATAAAATCAATTTAAATGGTATGGTACGATTGAATTAACTGTATTTCATATAGATTTAGGAGGTAACTTTTTCATGGAGATTATATATGACGACAAGAAGGGTCTTTCAAAGCTGCCTAAGAATATTAAGCAGATAGGAACGGAACCTGATGGCCGCAGGGTTTATATTGAGGATTATGCGTATTCTTTTATCCGGGAACAGATTGTCGATGAAGATGAGACCGGATTAATCGGTGTTCTTCTCGGAGAAGTTAAGATTATAGAAGATATTACATATATATTTGTAAAGGGAGCGGCAGCGGTCACGAATGCGGCTGTTTCGACTGATGGAATTATTTTTACGGAAGAGACCTGGCCGGTTGTCAACGGTACTGTTGCCGGATACTTTGACGGACTTTCGATAGTAGGATGGTATTTGGTGTCTAATAAGATAACATCAGATAACATGTATATGATCAATAAAACCGACTCGGATAATTTTGCGGACGGTAATGACATATTTTTTATGGTTAATCCGTCTTCAAGGGATGAGGCTTTTTATGAAAAGAGTGAGAAAGGCCTCACAGAGCTGCCGGGTTATGTGGTATATTATGAGCGCAATGAGAAAATGCAGACTTATATGACTGAACATCGCAATGAGACAGGCGTATCCGAGAAGAGCGGGAAAGAAGACGGCAGGTACAGGGAACTAATCAAGGAACGTAAGAACCCGGTCAGCAGAAGCGTGAAGAAGCATCTTACACTGGTGTACTGCCTCAGTATGCTTCTGATAATCGTTGTACTCATTATCGGTGTCAACAGCATTAATAATTACGACGGAAATAATAAGAACGACAAGAACGGCCAGCAGGCTAATGCTGGCGTGGTTACGACCGAAGAAGAGACCGTTCCGGTTGAAACTGTTCCGGCAGATGTGACTACCCAGGCAGAAGAGACTAAGAAACAGGAAGAGACTAAGAAGAAGGAAGAGACCACTAAGAAGCAGGAAGAGACCAAGAAGAAGGAAGAGACCACTAAGAAGCAGGAAGAGACTACTAAGAAACAGGAGCAGACTAAGCCGGCACAGACTGAGGCTGCTTATCAGAATTATACGATACAGCAGGGCGATACATATTACAAAATCTGCGAGAAGTTCTATGGAACGCAGTCATCTGACGGAGTTAAGAAGATACTTGATTTTAATGGTCTCACTACAAGCAGTGAACTTTTACCGGGAAGCACCATAAAGATTCCGAATTAAACCAGGGTAAGGAGTATGCATCGTGGCGGATATCAGACAGTACAGAAAAGACAAAGAGACGGCTGAAGTTGATTATGATGACAGCGGTCATGACGATTACGGACGAAGAATAAAGCAGCACAGGGCGAGAATACGAGTGGCTATAGTGGGCGCAGGAATTCTGTGCGTGCTTGTAATTATTATAATCAGTATTATCAAATATAACATGAATTATGGCTCGTATACCGTCAAAGCATCTGCGGATATCAACGACAGCGGTTACACAAGATATTTGAATTTCGGCGGTGGCTTTGTGCGCTACAGCCGCGACGGAATATCGCTTTACAGTTATGACGGAACACGCAGATGGGACAGGACATATGAGATCAATAATCCGCTTACTGATGTATGCGGTAATTATCTTGCGATTGCAGACGCCGGTGGAAGCGAAATTTATCTTTTTAACAAGGATGGTTATGTGGCAGCAGTTAATACGGCACTTCCCATCTCGCAGATAAATGTTTCATCCCAGGGACTTGTTGCGGCTATACTGACTGACGGAACGGCTTCCAATATTAATATGTATAATCAGGATGGAAGCAAAATATATAATATCAAGACAACTGTTGAAGGGGACGGTGTCCCTGTGAGCATGTCGGTTTCTGATGACGGAAGCAAACTTGTCGTCGCTTATACTGCAGTTAAGGGACAGGAGCTTGCGACAAGTGTTGTGTTCTATAATTTCGACGAAGTGGGTCAGAATGAGGTTGAACGTATAGTGGGAGGATATGACACATACGGGAACCAGCTGGTATCTAAGGTTGAATTCATAAATTCGGATACTGTGGCAGCGTTCGGAGAGAACATAATCAGTTTCTTCAGGATAAATGAATATCCTAAACAGCTTAAAGATATTGACATAGATTACAGAATACGTAAAATTTTCTATTCGGGAAGTTATGTCGGGGTATGCCATTCTACAGACAACGGTACGACGGTGGATGTGTATGACACGTCGGGTAATACGGTGATGACGCGCGAGGTTTCCGACGATTATAATAATTTTGCTTTCGGAGAAAGCACGCTTGTCATGTATGGCGCCGACAATTGCAGTATAGTCAATATGAAAGGCAAGGAAATTTTCCAATACGATTTTGAAGACGATATAATAGATCTGATTCCTTTGGATGGGAATACAGGCTTCTTGTATCACAGCAGCGGACGCATGCAGCAGATCGTATTAAAACACGGAGGCTGATATGAATTGGACTTTAATATGTGTAATAGCAATTCTGCTTATCAATATATTGATAGGTGTCCGCAAAGGACTTATTAAGATGGTATTTTCTGTGGCAGCGGTAGTGGTGGTAACTGCAGTCACGGTTTTTGCGTCGCCACATATAGCAGGGTATCTTGCGGAGCATACATCATGGGATACTAAGGTGTATGATAATACATACAAATACCTTGAGGAGCATGATATGCTTCTTGACGGCAGCGGACTTATGGATGTTGATAAACTCCCGCTCCCGAAATCGCTTAAGCAGAACATTGCCGATAAGGCCGGAGAACTTGTTTCGCAGGGCGCCGATGCATATAATTCATACATAACCGCAAGAATAGCTGATATAATTTTTAAAGCTGCGGTATATGTGGCATGTTATATAATTGTGAGCATAATTGTATTTATAATAGGAATACTTCTTAATGTGGTAAGCAGGCTTCCGGTTTTGAAACAGATTAACAGGATAAGCGGTGGAATCATAGGACTTGCCATGGGAGTGATCTTTGTGTGGCTTGGATTTGTGATAATAACATTTCTTGGCAATACATCTTTCGCATCGGAAGCGTTCAGACAGATAGATGAGAATGATTTTCTTACATTTATGTATGACAGGAATATTATACTGAATATCCTTATCGGAATTTTTTGAAATAATTTAAAAACAGGTATTGACTTGCAGGAACTTAGTTGATATAATGTAAAAGCTTTCGGTACAAACCGTAAGATGGCGAGTTAGCCAAGTGGTAAGGCGTGGGTCTGCAACACCCTGATCACCAGTTCAAATCTGGTACTCGCCTCTGATAAATCTCATGACATATGTTTGTGAGATTTATTTTTTTGCAGGCATGACAGTTATTATGAAGGGAAAGTGACGAACCGTGGAATTTAACCTTGGTGACATCATCAAAATGAAGAAGTCACATCCGTGCGGAAGCAGTGAATGGGAAATACTCAGAACCGGAGCTGATTTCAGACTTAAATGCATGGGATGCGGACATCAGATAATGGTTCCGCGCAGACTTGTTGAGAAGAACACCCGCTCAGTGCGAAGCGGCGCAGCCGGCATAATAAAAAAAGCTTGCCAAGATAAGTAAGGTATGGTATCATATATTTTCGTGATATATTAGATATATTCCTTGCTCCCTGCCTGACAGGGGGCCACAAGACCAAAAGGAGGTGCAACAGCATGAACAAGTATGAATTAGTAGTCGTTGTTAACGCAGTTATCGAGGACGACGCAAGAGCAGCTGTCATTGAGAAAGCTAAAGACCTTATCACACGTTTCGGAGGAACAATCTCAGGCGTTGATGAATGGGGTAAGAAGAGATTAGCTTACGAGATTCAGAAGATGAATGACGGTTTCTATTATTTCATCAAATTTGAGGCAGAGACTACAGCAATCGCTGAGATCGAGTCACAGATGCGTATCATGGACAATGTCCTTAGATACTTATGCGTTAAGGTAGAAGAATAATCGCCTGACGGCAGTCCCCATAGATTTTCAACCTTCGGCATGCACGGACGGTATAAGGATATCGTCGGAAATGGAGGCATATATGAACAAAGTTATCTTAATGGGAAGATTAACAAGGGATCCGGATGTTCGTTACGGAACAGGAGAAAGATCCACAACAATAGCCAGATATACACTGGCAGTTGACAGAAGATTCAAGAGAGACAATGAACAGACGGCTGATTTTATATCATGTGTGGCATTTGACAGAAATGCGGAGTTCGCAGAGAAGTACCTTAAACAGGGTACTAAGATTGCCATCACAGGAAGAATACAGACCGGAAGTTACACCAATAAGGACGGCAATAAGGTTTATACAACAGATATCGTTGTAGAGGAGCAGGAATTTGCAGAGAGCAAGTCAGCTTCCGAGAATAACGGTGGTTATACACCGGCAGCGAGACCTGAACCGAGCGCAGCCGGAGATGGTTTTATGAACATCCCTGACGGCGTGGAAGACGAAGGCCTGCCGTTCTAGAGATTTTTATAAGGAGGTCATGACAAATGTCTAATCCAAGAGAAGCTAAGGGCGATTCTCCAATGAAGAAGAGAATGGGCCGCAGAAGAAAAAAAGTTTGTGTATTCTGCAGCGATAGCGCTAATAACGTAATCGACTACAAGGATGTTAATAAATTAAAGAGATATGTATCAGAGAGAGGTAAGATCCTTCCTAGAAGAATTACCGGAACATGTGCAAAGCACCAGAGAGCTCTTACTGTTGCAGTTAAGAGAGCAAGACACATTGCACTTCTCCCATACACACTTGATTAATTAGATAAACAGACGTATTTAAGCCTGTCGGACGAAAGTCCGGCAGGTTTTTTTGTAATAAAATATGTACAGGAAATCTAATATTTTCTGTATTTTATCTCTAATAATGTCATTGAACATACACGATGAAAATTATATAATGACACAGTAGTATTTTGCTACGAAATAAAATTATATGTAACAGAAGTTACAATAGGAGGATGACAATGAAACTTAGAAAATTATTAGCAGCAGTTCTTGTTGGCGTAATGACAGTTTCTTCACTTGCAATTTCAGCATTTGCAGCTGATGAAAAGGGCACGGTTCCTGCACCGGGCGAATTTGATGCTAACGGAGAGTACGTTGCACAGATGTATGTACAGATGGATGGCTCATGGGTGTTCAGAAACAAATGGGATGATAAGGATTATGGAACAGCAATGGGATACCAGTATGCTGGACAGCTTTCACAAGTAGAAGGCCAAAATGCCGTACCATATGATGGAACATTTACAGACGTTACACTTAAGGGAAACGGTACATACACCATTAAACTTGAGAATCCTAACTTTGTTAAAGATGTTAACGGAACAAAGACAGAACCTAAGAGATTCAACATGATTGGTATCTCTACCAACATCCCTGCATCAGCTCAGGATACAGTTAAGATTACAGATGCAACACTTAAAATTAACGATTCCAGCGTGTATACTTACACATGGAAAGACGCTCTTGTTGATGAAGAGGATGAAGATTACATGTTAATCCCACTTCTTAACGTATATAACGATAAGGGTGACTATGATGCAGTTAACGAGCAGCTCGGTGGTGACGAGAGCACATTCATGGGTGAAGTTACAAGCATTGAGATTACATTCACAGTTTCGGGCTTCGGATATGACAAGGCTGTAGAAGCGACAACAGCAGAAGAGACAACAGCAGCCGCAGCTGACACAGCTACTAAGGCAGCTAGTACAGCTAAGACTGATTCTTCTTCATCAAACGGACTTCCTACACCTGCAATCATCGGTATTGTTGCAGCTGTTGTAGTTGTAGTAGTAGTTATCGTAGTAGTAGCTACATCCAAGAAGAAAAAAGCTAACTAATCCAGGTTAGGTTTTATAAAAACAGATTACATAAAGGACGGGACTTTTGCCCCGTCCTTTTATATTGCAATTTATCTGACGGAGACAGCTATATGCGGATTGGTTGTGTAATTCATCTAAAAATACGGTGATAATTCTATTAAATATTTCTAAAAATTACTGTAATTTATGTACAGTATTTATAGTAGTGCTTATTAAAAAAATAATCTATAATTAGGATAAATAAAATACCGTGAATGATTAACACGGTGTTAAGTGGAGGTAAAGGATGAACGAACAGAAGTCCAAAAGTGAATTAGTCGCTGACAAAGCCTACTGGCTCGTGCGACTTGGTGTTCTTGCAGCAGCTGTCATGATGTTTCTGCCTGCTATGAACCCATCCAGAGTTTGTGAACGTATCAACCGTAATTTGTCATTGTTCACAAGTGCTGTTTCGTGGAGTGGTCTTATTAATAACCTTAGTGGTTTTGATGTAAGAATTATCGGATCATATGCACCATTCCAATATATAATGGTTTTCTCAATCGTTGCACTTGTGGGAATACTCCTTATGTGCGCCGGCGGTTGTATGTCATTAGGTAATCTTAAAATGAAGGTGAAAGGTAATTTCTTCACTTTAGGAGGAGCGGTTGCCCTTGGAGCAGGAATGCTTCTTATGCATATACCTTATAATATGCTTATGGACACTGTAGGCAAGATAGAGACGGACACTACATCTAATCCGTTTTCACCGGCTATTCCAGTAGCTATGTGGGTATTTTTCGCAATAGCGGTAATTGTATTCATCGGAACAATTATGACGATGATACTTCTTCCGAAGCCTGATAAGGCTATGAAGTTTGAAATGCCTACCAAATACAAATTATTCCTTTGTATGTTACCGTTTATCGTGCTTACATTTGCATTCTCATATCTTCCATTGTATGGTTGGAGATACGCATTCTTTGATTATACATCAGGTAAGCCTCTTACGGCAGATCAGTTTGTAGGCCTTAAATGGTTTGCAAGACTTGTTAACGACCCGCAGACTCGAAGCGACGTACTTAAGGTTCTCAGAAATACACTTGTAATGAGTGGCCTTGGTATTGCTACAAGCTGGGTACCGATGTTTTTCGCAATCATGCTTAACGAAATTAAGACTAAGTGGTTCCGTAAGACAGTACAGATTTTTACAACAATTCCTAACTTCGTCAGCTGGGTTATCGTATTTGCACTTGCATTTGCTATCTTCTCAACAGACGGATTTATCAACAGCCTTTTCGGAACCAAGGTAGATTTCCTTGGTAACCCGTCAGGAACATGGTTTAAGATGTTAGCCTGGGGAATGTGGAAAGGTGTAGGCTGGAGTGCTATTATTTATGTAGCAGGTATTTCCGGTATTCCACTTGAACTTTATGAGGCTGCTACAGTCGATGGTGCCGGAAGAGCTCAGAAGATGTTACATGTTACGGTTCCGGGACTTATGCCTACATATTGTGTATTGTTACTTATGTCAATTGCCAACATCCTTACCAACGGTATGGATCAGTACCTTGTATTCTACAATGCTAATAATGCAGATTTGATCAACGTACTTGACCTCTACGTATACAAGCTGGGACTCAGTGATCCTGATATGTTCCCACTTTCAACTGTTGTAAGTATGACGAAGTCCATAGTCAGTGTGATCCTGTTGTTCTCTGCGAACGCAATATCTAAGCTGATTCGTGGCGAGAGTATTATGTAGGAGGTGATATGATATGGCAAAAATGTCAGAGAAAATGAAACAGGAACTTAAAGCTGAGAAGGCATATAACAAGAAGCATAAGAGAATGTACAGACTCACTGCTAACGATGTTATATTCAATATATTTGCATATTTACTTTTTGGTATATTTGTTATAATATGTATCTTCCCATTTTACTACATATTTATTAACTCAATATCATCACCTGCTGCAGTTACATCCAAAGCCGTAACATTCTGGCCTCAGGGATTTTCACTTGAGACATACAAGGCCGTTATTGAAGTTAAAGATATAGGCCAGGCGTTCCTTATAACAATTACAAGAACTATCATTGCAACAGCACTCATGGTTCTTGCATCGGGTATCATAGGATATCTCGTAACCAAGCAGGAAATGTGGCACAGAAAATTATGGTACAGACTTCTTGTTGTAACAATGTATTTCAATGCCGGTATCATTCCTTGGTATTTGAACATGGCTATGTTAGGTCTTACCAATAACTATATGGCATATATTGTTCCTGCTATCGTAGCACCGTATAATATCATACTTGTTAAGACATACATTGAGTCAATACCTGCCGAGATGGAAGAAAGTGCATTTATCGACGGCGCAGGATACGCGGTCATCTTCCGTAAGATTATATGGCCGTTAAGTAAACCTATACTTGCGACAATCACGATCTTCGGAGCGGTTGGTAACTGGAACTCATTTACCGATTCCCTTATGCTCATGCAGTCTAAGCCGCAGCTTCAGACATTACAGCATAAGTTGTATAACTATCTTGATTCCGCAGCTGATCTTAAATCAGTAATTGATAATCCGGATAGTGAGGTTGTAAGACGTGCTATGGATAACGCAGCATTTGCAAGTGTTATCAAGTATACGGTATCAATGATTTCAATCATACCTATACTTATCGTTTATCCGTTCATGCAGAGATATTTTGAAGAAGGTATCATGCTTGGTGCGGTTAAGGGCTAATGATATTACATCATGCCGGCGGATGCCGGTATGGTTGATATAAAATTCAACTTTAAAATTTTAAAAAGGAGGAAATTACAATGAAATTAATGAGACGAGTAATCGTTGCATTGCTTGCTGTTGCTATGGCAGCATCATCATTGGTTGCATGCGGCAAGGACAAGGGCACAGGCAAAGATGAGCTTGTAACACTTGACTGCTATAGTCAGTTGGCTAACTTTCAGGGAAAACAGGGAGGCTGGTTTGGAGCACTCCTCAAGGAAAAGTTCAATGTAGAACTCAACATCATCAAAGAGTCAGACAATACATTCGCAACAAGAATGGAGTCAGGTAACCTTGGTGATATCGTAGTATTCGGTAATTCTGGAGAGAATTATATTGCAGCAGTTAAAGCAGGACTTCTTCTCGACTGGAATTCATATGATCTTCTTACCAATTATGGATCATATATCAAAGAGCATATGCCGGCAGCACTTGCCAACAATGCTAAGATTTCAGGAGACAAAGGAATTACTTATGGTATCGGTCATTCAGTAGCACTTAACTCAGAAGACCATGATGAGTTCTTCTATTCATGGGATCTCAGATATGACTACTATGCAGAACTTGGATATCCGGAAATCAAGAACCTTGATGATCTCTTCGATGTATTCGTACAGATGAAGGAGAAACATCCTACAGATGATAACGGCAAGGAAACATATGCTGTATCAATCTGGCCTGACTGGGACGGAAACATGGTAATGTATCCGAAGTCACTTGCAACAGCTTATTACGGATATGACGAATTCGCTATCGGTCTTTACAACAATGAGACAGGTGAGTTCTATGATCCTCTTATGGTAAAAGATGATGGAACATACGGACCATATCTTGAGATGTTACAGTATTTCAACAGACTTTATCAGGCAGGACTTCTTGATCCTGACTCTGGAACACAGAAATATGATGATGCAATAGCAAAGGTTAAATCAGGAAGAACATTCTGGTCAATCTTTAACTACGCAGGATCAGCAGCATATAACACAGAAGCTAATACATCAGCAGGCAAGGGTATGTATCCGGTAGTTCCTGAAGAAGCTACTCCATGTGTATATGGCCTTAACCCTAACGGTGGAAACCGTATCTGGACAATCGGCGCTAAGACAAAATATCCTGAAAAATGTATGCAGATTCTTAACTATCTCTGCACACCTGAAGGATTCCTTAGCTCTGAGTATGGTCCTAGAGGACTTTGCTGGGATTACGACGATAATGGACTTACTTACTTTACAGAGCTTGGTAAGAAGTGCCAGGCTGACACATCAACTATGATGGAATCAGATGATCCTAAGTTTGAAGTATACACCGGTGCTAAGTTCAAAGACGGACAGCAGCAGATCAACAACCTTACATGGGCTCGTAATGCTACAAACCCTGATAACAATGAGAAATTCAACTACAAGTATTGGGCAAGCAACCAGACAGAAGCTGTTAAGGATTCAGCTGATGCTGACTGGAGAGAGCACACAGGATGTGACACAGCAGATCAGTATCTCAACAGCAGAAAGCTTGCAGACGGTTCACCGGCATACTCAGTTGCTGTAGCAACAGGATACGCTGAAGGAGCTAAGTCCAAAGAGCTTAAAGTAGTTTGGAAGCAGGTAACAGATGCTATCATTAAGGGATCATGGAGAGCAATCACAGCTAAGGATGATGCTACATTCAAGGCAGAAGTTGATGACATGATCAAGAATGCTAACGCATACGATAACGGAAACGGTTACAAAGAGTGTGTTGAGTGGTCAGTAAAAGAAGCAGAAAGAAGACATAATATGGAAGAAGAAGTCAGAGCTGCTGAAAAAGGTACTAACTAAATAGCATAGCATACAGACTTTAATAAAACGGGGCTGTTCGTAATATCGAACAGCCCTTTTGCGACAAAGGAGCAATTAATGAAGTTTTTTAGTACAGAAGGCGGAATATATAAGTTTATGACACGGCTGTGGGATATGATAAAGCTGAATTTTCTCTGGCTTATCTGTTCATTACCGATTGTCACAATCGGTGTATCCACAATTGCGGCATTTACGATTACGCTCAAAATGGTTGAAGAGAAGGAAGGATATATAGCCAGAGCCTTTTTTAAAGCGTTTAAAGCAAATTTCAAACAGGGAATAGTGATCGGACCGATTACCATTATTTTTGCTGCAGCGCTTTATCTGGATTTTACACTTGGTAAACAATACATTGGATTTGTTATACTGGGTATATTATCGGCTTTTCTGTTTGGTATCGCAATAATTTACACATACCCTCTGCTTGCCAGATATGAGAACAAGCTTTTGAAGACAATTAGAAACTCCATGAGGATTGCCATGAGGTATTTCGGAAGAACGATTTTTCTTATTGTTGTTCTTGTAATAGAATATATAATTTTCTTCAGATTTACCAAAATAACACTTCTGATAGGTATTCTTGTAGGTCCGGCCACAATGATATTGACTGTGAGTGGATTTGCAATGTACTTCTTCCGTGAGATTGAGAAAGCGGGAGGAGTGACCACCAGGAAGACCGAAGAAGATTTGTACAATGAAGAAATTGAGCGGGAAACACAGAATGCTCTTAAAGCTGAAAATAAAAATATATCGGAGGACGAGAATCAATGAAGCGTTTAAACTTATTACGCAGAGCAGCTGCATTCGCAGCAGGAGCACTTATGGCAGCATGCCTTGCAATACCTGCATTAGGAACACCGGTAAAAGCAGCAGATTCGGTTGATATGAATGTTGCGCTTTGCTTCTTTACATTTGGAAATGCAGGTACAGTAGAGAAAGGTGATACGGTTAAAGTAACCGGAGATGGACAGTATACAGTTGAATTTGACTGTGCAAAGAACCTTTCAGATGATGCCAAGGCTGCCGGGGATACAGCAATTACAAGTTTTGTAGCCATGTATATCCAGGATGTAGCCACACTCGACGGCACAGCATCGGAATCACCTGTAGCAACAGCGGACATCGTTTATAATTCAATCAAAATCGACGATAAGGAACTTACAATAGCAGATACTAATCCGGCATCTGCAGTTAAGGCAAACGGTGCATTTGATACCAATAAGCCTGTTAACGGATGGGATGGATCGGTAGTTGCAGACACAGATATTGTATGGGATCAGACAAACCATCTTGTTAAGTTTGCAGGGGTTGACAGTGTTCAGAAGGTTTCTGTAACATTCACACTTTCAAATGTCACAGCTAAAGCGATTGAGACACAGGCACAGACAGAAGAAGAAACCACAGTGGAAGAGACAACTGCTGCAGCAGAGACAACAGCAGCTCCGGCAGCAGCAACTGACGAAGGAACGAACTTCCCGGTTGGCGCAATAGTTGGTATTGTTGCAGGTGTTGTGGTTATCGTTGTTGTAGTTATTGTAGTATGCACTAAGAAGAAAACTAAATAATATAAACGTATAACATAAGAATGCCCCGGTTCATATGATAAGAACCGGGGTGTTTTTAATTGGTTTCTGAATCGGAGCAGAACTGCTTGCGGTATTCTGCCGGAGATACACCGACATATTTCTTGAATTTCTTATGGAAATAATCAACATTCTTATAACCGACCTGCTCTGAAATTTCATATACCTTCAGCTTGTTCTCGGAGATAAGCTTCTTGGCATGTTCAATTCTTATGTGGTCTACATAGTTATTAAAATTCTCACCGACATTTTTGCTGAAAATCTTTCCAAGATAGGCGCTGTTGTATCCAAAAAGAGGAGCGATTGTTTCAAGCTTGATATTAGTCTGAAAATTATGGTCTATGTAAAAAATAATATCATCCAATATACTGTCACGCGATGATGTTCCGATAGAGGACATAATCACTTCAAACTGTGATGTGAGATATTGCATTATCTCATAGAGATAAAACTGCTTGTCGATAGAATCAATAATCTCACTGTTGGAAGGAAACGGTATCTCAGCTGTAGGATAGAGCCGTTTGATATTCTCTTTAATCTGAAGAAACATATCGGTTAAGAATAATTTTACGGCGTTAATATCGTCCTGAACATCATATAAATATTCTGTTATATTATTCAAGGTATCTGCGAGCATCTTACGGTTAAATGCCTGAATATAATTCGTGAGGGTGCTGCAGTACTCATCCATTATTTCGTTGGTAAGTGACTTGTCACGAACTCCGAAATCAGGCAGGGCATCGTAACCGACCGTGTGCTGGCCCGGTTTGCAGAAGAAACGTCTGCTGATAAGCCGTTCAGCCTGTGAATATGATAAGGCGATATCCGACAGGTTGTTAACTGAACACCCGAATGCCAGGAAAAGGGTATCAAGAGGGCTGTCCTTCTGTGGAATTGCATCGTAATGATCCAAAAAACGCTGAAACTTATCCAAAGCATATGTACCTTTAAGAATAATTACATTCTTGTCATTCTTACAGAAGTGTTCAAAAGTAAAACTTCCGTTATTGGTAACACGCAGAAGTTCAGAAAACTGATATGGCATAGAGTCTGCATCACGAAGATACTGCTCATATATTACAACTTTATAAACGTCCGCGCATAAATTCATTTCCTCTGTATTGATCAGGTCTATGTCGGCATTGCCGGTAACAAGTTCATCGAGAATCTCTTTCTTGGCTTTCTCGCGGTAATGATGAAGCACCTGGGATGTCTTATGTTCGTCAATTATATTGGTATGTATCTCATTGATAATGGAAGTCAGCTCGTCTTCATCAACCGGCTTGGTAAGATAATACCCTACACCCTGCCTTATAGCAGCCTGCGCATATTTGAAATCAGAGTACCCGCTTATAATAATTATTTTGCCGTTAAATCCCTTGGCACGAGCAGCTTCTATGACATCTATACCGTGCATCTTAGGCATTCTGATATCAATAAGAACAAGGCTGGGATTTAATTCAAGTATCTTGGCCAATGCTTCCTCACCGTTTGCAGCGTCTCCGCAAACCGTAAAACCGAATGACTCCCAGTCGATGATCTGTTTCAATCCGTCACGTATAATCTGTTCGTCATCAGCGATGAATACAGTTTCCATTCAATACCTCCATAGTACAAAATACATAAAAAAAGAACATATAAATTGTTCAATATATATAAAAGTATAAGAAAACCACAGCATTTTGTCAACAGATAAAATGCTGTGGTTATAGTAAAATTAAGATAATTTAGTAGGTGTGTATTTTGAATACAACCGGGAATCCGGTATGATATCCGCATGCCTTTATATGAAGGCCGTCGTGTTCATGCGACCAAGAAAGTATATTGTCGCATCCAAGTACCTCAACATCGTTAATAATACCCTGGAATGAAGTGCTGTTGGCATTTTTGCCGGAGGCAAGACTCTGTATGCATATGTCGTCATTGCCGGAGTAATTTAAAGCAATAGCGTATATACAGCCGTGTCCGGCGGTAAAACGGAAATCGTCTTTAGTGTATCCGGAAGCGTTTCCTTCGCTGAATTTACCTTCAACCTCAGCGGTAGGGCCCTCAGCACAGGCTCTCCAAGGCTTGCTGTCATATATGGCTTCTCCGTTGACTGAAAGCCATGCACCGATATCCTTAAGAATAGCAGTGTCCTCATCAGGGATGGTACCGTCGGCTTTAGGACCGACATTCAGAAGAAGATTGCCGTTCTTGCTTACAACATCTACAAGATAGCAGATGATATCATTACTTGTTTTATAGTCAAGTGATGTAGTATAACACCATGAATTCTTGGCAATGGCGGTGTCTGTCTGCCAATGATAAGGCTTTGTGTCCGCAAATTTACCGCGCTCAATATCGACTATTCCGCTTCCGAAAGCCATCGCATCATGCTTGTAGCAGATTGCCGTTTCAAAACCCCATTCAAGTCCGCGGTTATAATAATAAGCCGTTATTTTCTTAAGGGTTTCTTTATATCCTTCATGCTGTATCCACCAGTCAAAATATAGGATTTTAGGCTGATATTTATCGATGAGCTCACATGTACGGATGAGCCAGTCATCAAGAAATTCCTGCGTAGGATAAGGCTTGGCATATATATCCTCCTGATCCGGCTGCTCCTGAAGCGAAGGCCAGTAGAAATCGCCGACCTCCATCGGATCCTTGATATCGCTGTCAAAATCCTTTCCGTTGCCCATGAACCATAAATGCTCGGCACGGTGTGTAGAAGTACAGAAAGTCATGTCACGCTTTTCGATTTCTTTTTTGAGCTCACCGAGGACATCGCGCTTTGGACCCATGTTTACGCTGGTATATTCCGAAAATACACTGTCATACATCTGAAAACCATCATGATGCTCGGCAACGGGTACTACATACCGTGCACCGGCTTCTTTAAAGAGGTCAGCCCATTTGGAAGCATCGAAATAAGGCGCGGTAAACATCGGAATAAAATCCTTGTATCCAAAATCTTTATGCGGCCCATAGGTCTTTATGTGATGCTCATATTCAGGCGTACCCTGAATGTACATATTTCTTGAATACCATTCATTATTGAATGCAGGAACGCTGTAGAGCCCCCAATGAATGAAAATACCGAACTTGTCATGTGTAAACCAACGCGGTATCTCCATATCGGTAAGAGACTCCCATGTATCATTATAGGGTCCTTTGCTGATTACTTCATCGATGGTGCGAAGATAATCGGATTTGTTTTTGTCGTAGTTTGCTGGTTTCATATGTTCCCTCCAATAGTAGTGATATATATTATTAGTTGCCCTGCGACAGCTTGTTTTTGGCATCGGCTTCGTCTTTGGCATTGGTTAAATCATATTCGTAAATCTTTGAGTATCCCAGTGCAGTTGTCCGGTTCAATAAATCCGAATACAGACTGTTGAATTCTCTCTCGTCCGAGGCAAAAACCATTTTCCATGAATACTCGTTTATGGCAGCGGCACATTGAACACGGATTGTTGATAATTCAGTAGTCTCTTTAGCAGCTTTATATGATACGCCTGGTGAGACTATAAGTGCATTGTTGTCCTGCAGGTAATCCATTACGGACTGGGAACCAATGTGGGAAGCCCAGTCTTTTTCTATATCGGACTGCCTCATGGCAATAACTGAATCCCATGTGGAAAAATAGTACGGATAACCATCGGGAGTGCATTCGGCATTGGAAACAGGTTTGTAATTGAGCTTGCATATTCCGTCCAGCCATTTACCGCCGCCATATTCTTCCGGCATAAGCGTATCTTTGGAATAGAAAGCTTCGATGCCGAAATCAGTCAGCTCAGGACCCTGCTCAGTCATCTGCCATGTAAGACCCTCAATACCGGCTGTTCCCTGCGGAGAGTCTGCACAGCTTGCCATGATGCCCTCAGTTGAGTAAAGCCAGTCGATGAAATTAGCCATTCTGACAGTATCGGCCGCGTCTGCTCCGATGGCTATGGCAGTGTCAAAGCTTCCGGCGACGCGGCTTCCGTATGAATATATAAGTTCATCTTCAATCGGTACAAACATATAACCTCTGCCGCTGTTGAGATTATCGTTGGTATTGTATGCAGGCTGCGCAAGCCATGGCCATGGAGAAAAAAGAATCTGTCCATCAGCAAATTTGTTCGAAACGTCAGAGTAATTCTGAGTCGGTGAATCCGGGTCTATAAGTCCCATCTGGAATGCCTTATTGTAAAAACGAAGAACTCTCATATACAGCGAGTCGGCATCAAGGATGTTCTGAAAATCACTGCCGTCAGCCTTGGATAGAACAAAACCATATTCGTCATAACCATAGAAACAGCAGGGCTGCTTAATTGCATTCATCATATTATTATCCCAATCCTTGAACAGGGAAAATGCATATGTCGCAGCACCGCTGTCACTGTATGGGTGTGCGGCCTGCATATCGGCAAGAATCGGGAGAAGATCTTCAAGTGTATTGATTTGGGGATATCCCATCTCTGAATAATAATCCCACCTTAAATATGTGCCGTAAGTAGGGGCATACGATTCGGAAGGAGTATACGGAGATGCTGATGAAAGAGCACTCGGTATTGCATAAATTCCGTCAGATGCCAGCTCGCGGTTCAATGAGACAATAGAAGATGAGTATCTGCCGTAAAGGGCGGAATCCTCTATGTATGTGTCCATATTTATTATAAGACCGCTATCGACCAGACGCTGTAAATATTTGACGGGACAGATTATAATGTCACCAACATTGCCTGCCGCAAAACGTGATTCGAAAAGGTTGTCTGAGCCACCGTTAATTGATGGCGAAATTATATTTAATTTCATATTGAACTTGGCTTTGATAATGGAAGCGTACCAGCCGGACTGTATTCCATCGTAATTGGCATTTGTGTCGTATACATCTATTGTAAGAAAATCACGGTATACGGACGTGCTGACATCACCGGGTGATGACGAATGTGCGCATCCGGCAGATAACAGCACAATCATTATAACAGCTGCCATGCGGCTGAATATTGTAATGCTGCGGTATATAAAACGGTGCATATAAAACCTCCGGTAATATTACTTATTTAATTATATTTAAAAATGCTGTGAATTGCAATAAAAAGGAAATAAAACAGCTGGAAAAAATTATCGTGTTATTGTATAATGAAAAAAGCAACAGTTTACAATGCATCCTTACGGGAGTGCTTTATGAGGACAATATTAGTAGTAGATGATGACAAAGAGAATCTTAAGTCACTGAAAATGTTTCTTTCCAGGGAATATAAGGTGGCTGCAGTGTGTACCGGAGAAGACGCACTTGAATATCTGAGCATGAACGCACCTGATATGGTTCTGCTTGATATAGTTATGCCGGACATGGATGGTTTTGAAGTGCTTGAACATATGCGTGATGATGGGATTGCACCGGAAGTTCCGGTTATATTCATAACTGCCGACAATGATACCAGTATGGAGGTCAAGGGACTTAATATGGGCGCCGTTGACTATATTGTCAAACCGTTTGAACCGGAAGTTGTGATGAGCAGAGTAGCCAAGTCAATAGAGATGGAAAGCATGAGGCATGATCTTGAGAAACAGGCAGGAAGGGATTCGCTTACGGGGCTTTGGAATCGTAAGTATGCATTCAGGCGCGTGGAGAGGATACTGTCCGGGCGTAATGCCTGCGGTGCCGCATTCATGATGGACATAGATAATTTTAAAGGCATTAATGATACATACGGGCATACATACGGAGACCGGATATTGGTCAGCATATCCAAGACAATTCAGAAAATGGTGCGTCATAACGATATAGCCTGCAGGCTTGGTGGTGATGAGTTTTTTATGTTTTTTGCCGGACTGGACGAGACATATAAGATACAGCATCTCGCATCCAGGCTTATAAGGGCATTGAATGATGAAGTCAAATATCCTGACGGGATCCGCGGAGTGCGTGCGTGTATAGGAATTGCAGTGGCACCGTCATGCGGTACGGGTGTGGCAGCCCTTTATGATAAGGCAGACAAGGCACTCTACTATGCAAAGAACCATGGCAAGAATACGTATCATTTTTACGATAATGAAATCGCTTACGGCAATGAAAACGAGATGCGCAAGGAGAATCTTAACCATATAAGGAGCATGTTGAGCGAGCATGGCCCGCTGAAGGGTTCTTATTGTGTTGAGTATGAAGGATTCAAGAATATTGCACGATTCATAAGGAGAGGCCAGCAGCGCAACAAGAGGCATATAGTGTATATTCTTTTCACAATAGAGGATACGTGTAACGGAATCAACGGTGCGGATGAGAGATACGAGGCACTTGGCATGCTTGAAGATTCGGTGAGGATATCTTTGAGAGTGGGCGATGTGGCCACGAGATATTCGGGTTCGCAGATAGTGGCGATTCTTGTGGACGCGAAGGAAAGCGATGCATGTATGGTTGCCGGACGTATACTGGGTGAGTTCCATAGTCATACCGGGATGGAACAGGTGCGTGTAGAATACGATATTCAGGCACTGGAAGAAGACGAACCGGAAGAAAATCATTAGAAAAGGTTGATGTATTTTTAACTTAGTATTATAATTATATAGATATGAATCAGTCTATGATACTATTCATATATGACTGTTTAATATATTAGTTTTAGGAGGAAAACTTTAAAATGGCAAGAAAAATGAAAACCATGGATGGAAACAATGCAGCAGCACACGTTTCATATGCGTACTCAGATGTTGCAGCCATCTATCCTATCACCCCATCATCCGTAATGGCAGAATGCGCTGATGAATGGGCAACTCAGGGCAGAAAGAATATTTTCGGCCAGGAGGTTCAGCTTACTGAAATGCAGTCAGAAGCCGGTGCAGCAGGTGCAGTTCACGGTTCTCTTTCAGCAGGTGCTCTTACAACAACGTTTACAGCATCACAGGGTCTTTTACTTATGATCCCTAATATGTATAAGATAGCCGGTGAGCAGCTTCCTTGCGTAATAGATGTATCAGCACGTTGTGTAGCTACACATGCACTTAATATTTTTGGCGATCACTCTGATGTATATGCATGCCGTCAGACAGGTTTTGCAATGCTCTGTGAATCAAGCGTTCAGGAAGTTATGGACTTAACTCCTGTTGCACATTGCGCAGCTATCAAGGGTAAGGTACCGTTCCTTAACTTCTTCGATGGTTTCCGTACATCACATGAGATTCAGAAGATCGAGATGTGGGATTATGAAGATCTCAAAGATATGGTTGATATGGATGCAATCAATGCATTCCGTCGTCATGCTCTTAACCCTGAGCATCCATGTCAGAGAGGTTCAGCTCAGAACCCTGACATCTTCTTCCAGGCAAGAGAATCATGTAACCCATATTATGATGCACTTCCTGAAGTAGTTGAAGAGTATATGAATAAGGTTAATGCTAAGATCGGAACAGATTACAAGCTTTTCAATTACTATGGTGCAGAGGATGCCGAGAAGGTTATCATCGCAATGGGTTCAGTATGTGAGACAATCGATGAGACAATTGATTATCTCCTTAAGGCAGGCGAGAAAGTCGGCGTTATCAAGGTTCGTCTTTACAGACCTTTCAGCGCAAAGCATCTTCTTGCGGTTATGCCTAAGACAGTTAAGCAGATTTCCGTACTTGACAGAACCAAGGAACCTGGTTCAATCGGTGAGCCGCTTTACCTTGATGTTGTTGCAGCTATTAAGGATACAGAGTTTGCTGACGTTCCGGTATTTACAGGACGTTACGGACTTGGTTCTAAGGATACAACACCTGCACAGATTATCGCAGTATACAATAACACAGAGAAGAAGAGATTTACAATCGGTATCAACGATGATGTAACTAATCTTTCACTTCCTACAGGTCCTTCACCTGTAACAGCTCCGGAAGGAATTACAAGCTGTAAGTTCTGGGGACTTGGTGCGGACGGTACTGTTGGTGCTAACAAGAACTCTATCAAGATTATCGGTGACCACACAGATATGTATGCTCAGGCATATTTTGATTATGACTCCAAGAAGTCAGGCGGTGTTACAATTTCACACCTTCGTTTCGGTCACTCAAAGATACATTCTACATACCTTATTAATAAGGCAGATTTCGTAGCATGTCATAATCCTGCATATGTACGTAAGTACAACATGGTTCAGGATCTTAAGGACGGCGGAACATTCCTTCTTAACTGCGATTGGGATATGGCAGGACTTGAGGAACATCTTCCGGGACAGGCTAAGAGATATATCGCAGAGCACAACATCAAGTTCTATACAATCGATGGTATCAAGCTTGGTATCGAGACAGGTATGGGTGCTCGTATTAATACAATTCTTCAGGCAGCTTTCTTCAAACTTGCAAACATCATTCCTATTGATGATGCAGTTAAGTATATGAAGGATGCAGCAACAGCCAGCTACATGAAGAAAGGTGAAGATGTCGTTAAGAAGAATCATAACGCTATCGACGCCGGACTTGCTAACGTAGTTGAAGTTAAGGTTCCTGAAAGCTGGAAGGATGCTAAGGATGAGAATCTTTCATCAACAGCAACAGGTTCAAGAAAAGACGTAGTTGATTTCGTTAATAACATCCAGCATGCAGTTAACGGACAGGAAGGTAACAAGCTCCCTGTATCAGCATTCAAGGAATATGTTGATGGTTCAACTCCTTCAGGTGCAGCTGCGTTTGAGAAACGTGGTGTTGCAACAACAGTTCCTTCATGGGATCCTGCTAAATGTATCCAGTGTAACTTCTGTTCATATGTATGTCCTCATGCAGTTATCAGACCGGTTGCTCTTACAGAAGCTGAGGCAGCTAATGCTCCTGCCGGAATGAAGATGGCTGATATGACAGGAATGCCTGGAATGAAGTTCGCCATGACAGTTTCAGAATTTGACTGTATGGATTGTAAGGTCTGCGTAAATGTATGTCCTGCTAAGGAAAAAGCTCTTACAATGGTAAGATTTGATGACGAAGACAGAACACAGCAGAACGCATACGATTATGGTCAGTCACTTGCTGATAAGCCTGAAGTATTCGAGAAATTCAAAGATACAACAGTTAAGGGAAGCCAGTTCAAGCAGCCACTCCTTGAGTTCTCAGGAGCATGTGCAGGTTGTGGTGAGACACCTTATGCTAAACTTATCACCCAGCTTTTCGGTGACAGAATGTACATTGCCAATGCAACAGGATGTTCATCTATCTGGGGTAACTCATCACCTTCAACACCTTACACAGTTAACAAGCAGGGACATGGTCCGGCTTGGTCCAACTCACTCTTCGAGGATAACGCTGAGTTTGGTATGGGTATGCAGCTTGCTCAGAAGGCTATCAGAACAAGACTTAAAGCAAAGGTTGAAGAAGTACTTGAGACAACATCCAATGATGATGTTAAGGCAGCAGCTAAAGAATACCTCGACACATTTATGTGTGGTTCAACTAACGGAACAGCTACTCAGAAGCTCGTTGCAGCACTTGCAAATGAGAACTCTGACGCAGCTAAGGAAATCCTTAATGACAAGGATATGCTTTCCAAGAAGTCACAGTGGGTATTCGGTGGTGACGGATGGGCATACGACATCGGATTCGGTGGTGTTGACCATGTAATCGCTTCCAAGAAAGATATCAATATCTTCGTATTTAATACAGAGGTATATTCAAATACAGGTGGACAGGCATCCAAGGCTACTCCTACCGGTGCAGTTGCAGAATTCGCAGCAGCAGGTAAGGAAGTTAAGCAGAAGGATATCGCAAGCATCGCAATGAGCTATGGTTATGTATATGTAGCACAGATCGCTATGGGTGCAGACCGCAACCAGTGTATCAAGGCTATTGCAGAGGCTGAGGCATATCCGGGACCATCACTTATCATCGCATATGCTCCATGTATCAACCACAGCATCAAGACCGGTATGGCACATGCTCAGGACGTTGAGAAGGCAGCAGTTGATTCAGGTTACTGGAACCTCTTCAGATTCAATCCTGCTCTTAAGGATGAAGGAAAGAATCCGTTCACACTTGATTCTAAGGCTCCTACAGGAAGCTACAGAGACTTCATCATGAATGAGGCTCGTTATGCAAGACTTGCAAAGGCTAATCCGGAAAGAGCTGAGAAGCTGTTCGCAGCAGCAGAAGAGAATGCTAAGGCAAGATATGAATACCTTGTAAAATACAGCAGACTTTTTGAGTAATCATTAAAATCACAAGGACCTCGGAGTTAATTTGGCTCCGGGGTCTTTTTTTTGCTTGTAAATGGATGAATAATAGAATAAAATAAGAACAAATAGCTTTTATTTTGGAGGAATATAATGGATAATAATACCGGAAAACCCACAGTGAATAACGGGAAACGCAGATTTCCCATGAAAAATGAATATGCGAAGATAGGCCTGATGCTTTTTATTGTAGTCGCGGGCAGTATTTTGTTCTATTTTTCGTTCTTTAAGGATCATACGCTTTTCGGATTTTTCAAAAGCATATGGTCATGCCTTATGCCGTTTACCGTGGGCGCGGTTCTCGCTTATCTGCTTAAGCCTATTTGCGTCGTGTTTGAAAAATGGACAGCCAAATGGTTTTCCAATATGAAAAACAGAAATGGAGCAAAGAAACTTTCGCAGAATTTAAGTATATTTTTTGCAGTTATTATTTTTCTCGCATTTATGTATGTTATATTTGCCACAGTTATTCCACAGGTTATAGACAGCGTTAAGGTATTGGTCGAGGCTATTCCGGATGCATATTCCGATGTGATGGACTGGCTTGTAGGTATCAGCAAAGGCACTGTATTTGAAGATACGGTTACGCAGTTCAGCGATGATACACTTAAAAATGTGCAGAAGATAGTGACACAGCTTTTTGGCGACGGAACAAGTGATGGAATGATTACCGATAAAGTAATAAGCGGAGTTACTGTCGGAGTTAAAGGTGTGTTGGCATTTCTTAAGAATCTTTTAATAGGTCTGGTGGCATGTGTATATATTCTTGCACAGCGCAAGAAACTGGCGGCGCAGGGCAAGATGATTATATACAGTGTATTTAAGAAAAAATGGGCTGACAGAATTATGGAAGAAATCTGTTATGTTGATAAGATGTTCAGTGGTTTCATCAACGGTAAAATTATTGACTCAATAATTATAGGTATCATTACATTTATTGTTACGACCATATTTAAGATACCGTATGCCATGCTCATAAGTGTTATTGTCGGAGTTACCAATGTTATACCGTTTTTCGGTCCGTGGATTGGAGCGGTTCCGTGTGCGCTTATTGCTTTTATGGTTAGTCCGGTTAAATGTTTATATTTTATTATAATGATTATTGCGATACAGCAGTTTGACGGAAATATACTCGGACCGAAAATTCTCGGTAACACAACCGGTCTTTCGAGTTTCTGGGTATTGTTCTCAATTATTTTCTTTGGAGGCTTATTCGGATTTGCAGGAATGCTGGTCGGAGTACCGCTTTTTGCAGTAATATATGATCTGATTGAGCGCGGAGTGAAGCGTGGCCTTAAGAATAAAGGCAAGTACGAATTATATGAACAATATGATATAGAACAACATGAGGAAGAACGGCTTAAGGAAGAGGCCAAGGAGAAGAAGGATCCGATAAACAGAATTCGAAGGTTAATTTCCAGACACAGGAAATAATAACATACAGGAGGCATAGAATGTTATAAATATTCTATGCTTCCTTTTTTGTATATGAAAATTTTACTTTATCTGTCGGAATTCATCATTCCGTTTCTGGTATTTTACATAGTCGGATACGGTGTCCTGCACAAAAATAAGGTGTATGAGGATTTTATCAACGGAGCAAAAGACGGAATTAAAACAGTGGTAACGGTTCTGCCGACGTTGATCGGGCTTATGGTGGGAGTGCGTGTCCTGCGGTCTTCGGGACTTCTTGAGCTGATGGCACGCCTGATCGGAAAAATCACAGAGCCGGTGGGCCTGCCATCTGAACTGGTACCTGTAATTATCGTGCGGCTTTTTTCATCAAGCGCAGCAACAGGGTTATGCCTGGACATTTTTAAACAGTACGGAGCAGATTCCGCTTCCGGGTTTATGGTCAGTATAATTATGAGCTGCACAGAAACCGTATTTTATACTATGAGTGTATATTTTATGGCGGCCAAGGTCAGTAAGACACGATGGACGTTAGCAGGAGCACTTATATCGTCTGTGGCGGGAATTGTTGCCAGTGTGCTGATAACAGTCCTAAGATAGAGCAATCCCCTCGGAGGAGTAGAACCGAGGGGAAAAAGGAGGGAGTGTTTATATAAACAGTAACAATACTGGAATTGTTAGTCGAAACCGGTCGACACCAACGGCACCGGCGGCTTCATTTGATATTTATACTATAATGGAAAAATGTGATGAAAGTATGGAACATTAGTAAAGAAATAATTAATTTTATGAAATAAAAATGTGAAAATATAAAATAAAAGATTGTTAAACGGGCTGCTTTTAGGTATAATAACATTGAAGTTTGTACATTTTCAAAGAAATGTTCAAATATCTATACGAATTTATAAAGGTGGAAAGATGATGAAGACAAGAATTACAGAAATGCTGGGAATTGAACATCCGGTAATCCAGGGCGGTATGGCATGGGTAGCGGAAAGCCATCTTGCTTCGGCCGTATCTGCAGCAGGCGGTTTTGGAATTATCGGTTCGGCTACAGCCCCGGCGGAGACTGTAAGAAATATGATACACGAGATCAAGGAAAGGACGGACAAACCTTTCGGAATCAATATCATGCTTATGAGTCCGTATGCTGATGAAGTTGCTGCTCTTGCGGCAGAAGAACATGTGGCAGCTGTTACAACCGGAGCCGGCAATCCGGGACGGTTTATGGAGCTGTGGAAGAACGCCGGAGTTAAGGTGATACCGGTCGTGGCCTCTGTTGCCATGGCGAAGATGCTCGAAAGAGCCGGAGCTGATGCAGTGGTTGCTGAAGGCTGTGAATCAGGCGGACATATCGGAAACATAACTACGATGGCACTGCTGCCGCAGGTAGTTGATGCGGTTGATATACCGGTAATCGGTGCAGGCGGAATTGCGGATGGCAGAGGAGCCGCCGCCGCGTTTATGCTTGGAGCTGAGGCTGTACAGATGGGAACACGGTTCGTTGTTGCGGATGAATCAATTGTGCATGACAATTATAAGAACAGAATAATTGCAGCCAGGGATATTGATTCCGAGGTCACGGGGAGAAGTACGGGACATCCGGTGCGTGTACTTAGAAACAAGATGTCCAAGGAATATTTAAAGCTTGAAGGCAGTGGAATATCCATAGAGGAACTTGAGAAAATGACAGCCGGATCCTTGAGGGCTGCCGTGGTTGACGGAGATGTCACGAACGGAAGTGTCATGGCCGGAGAAATTGCCGGACTTATTAAGCAGAGACAGAGCTGCGCAGAAATAATCAATGACGTCATGTCGGAGATGGAAGCTCTTTTTAAGAGCGCACCGGACAGGCTGTAAGGAGACAAGTTTATGTTAATGGGAATTAAGGAAATCAAAGAAATACTTCCGCACAGACACCCTTTTTTGCTGGTTGACTGTATAGAAGAACTGACACCGGGAGTCAGAGCGGTGGGATATAAGAATCTTACATATGACGAGGCTTTTTTTGCCGGTCATTTCCCGGACGAGCCGGTAATGCCGGGCGTATTGATGGTAGAGGCACTTGCGCAGACAGGTGCGGTTGCTGTGCTTTCACTCCCGGAGAACAAGGGAAAAACAGCATATTTTGCAGCAATCAATTCATGCAAATTTAAGAGAAAAGTTGTTCCGGGCGACAGACTCCGCCTGGAATGTGAAATTATTAAGAGCAAAGGACCGGTCGGAATAGGCAAAGCTACGGCAACGGTTGACGGTGAGACTGCAGTGGTGGCAGAACTTACTTTTTCAATAGGATAAGACAGAGAGGAACAGAAAAATGAGAGATTTTCAGATTATCACAGATACTAACAGCGATTTACCTAAGGAATATGTTATAGAGAAAGGCTTGTTACAGGTACCGCAGTACACACTTCTTCAAGGAGTGACTTATGAGGGCGCAGAGGGGATAGATCCGGCGGACTTCTATAATAAGATGAAAGCCGGAGAAGAACCGCAGTCACAGGCTATAAACCCGGCAGTTACAGAAGAAAAATTCCGTGAAGCGCTTGATGCGGGCAAGGATGTGCTTTACATAAGTTTCGCATCAACACTCAGCGGAAGTTATAATACGGCAGCTATGACAGCACAGAATTTATCGGAGGAATATCCGGATGCCAAGATTATAACAGTTGATACACTTGCGGCGTCGGTCGCAGAAGGACTTCTGGTTATGAAAGCAGTTGAACTTAAAGAAGAGGGCAAGTCAATCGAGGAAGTGTCAGAATGGCTTGAAGACAATAAGCTTCATGTTGCAATGACACTCACGGTTGATGATCTTCACCATCTTCAGAGAGGCGGACGTATATCGAAGACAACGGCGATTGTAGGCAGCATTATCAATATAAAACCGCTCCTTAAGGTTACGGCGGAAGGCAAGCTTGAGGCAGCAGGAAGCGTACGCGGACGTAAGAAATCAATCGCTACACTTGTAAGCCAGATGGAAAGTAATATGACAGAAGAGTGGAAGCCGCTTAATACAACAATTGCAATTGCACATGCCAACTGCCCTGATGAAGCCGCATCTCTTGCACAGACAATCAAAGAGAAATTCGGAATAAAGAATGTTATGATTAATGATATTAATCCGAGCATCGGTGTTCATGCGGGACCGGGAGCAATACTTATAGCATATTTTGGAAAAGAACGTTAATAATGACAAACGCCTGCAGGTTTACCGACGCAGGCGTTTGTGTGTTATTAACCGTATAAAAATAATCCGGAAGGGTATTTTGATGTATTTTGTAAATAATGTGATGTTCCTACTTTACAAATGGAGAAAATTATTGTATTATTTGCAATATCAAAAGATGGAGGACAAAATCAAATGAAAATGAAAAAGCTTTTAAGCACAATTTTGGTTTTCGCAATGATCTTTGCATTAACAGGATGCGGATCAAAAGGCACAAGCAGTTCAAATGGATCTGCTGCAGGTGAAAAGAAATCAGACATTATTGTCGGAGCAGTACTTATCGGTGATGATAACGAAGGTTATACATACGCTCACATCAAAGGTATCAAGGAAGCTGCCAAGGAACTTGGTCTTTCAGATGACCAGATTAAATGGAAATATACAATTCCGGAAGATAACTCATGCTATGATGCATGTGTTGACCTTGTAGGACAGGGATGTTCAATCATTTTCTCCAACAGTTACGGACATCAGACATATACACAGCAGGCAGCCAAGGATTATCCGGATGTAACATTTGTTGCCATGACAGGTGATACGGCTGCTAATTCAGGACTTTCAAATTTCAAGAATGCATTTACTTCAATTTACCAGGCACGTTATGTATCAGGCGTTGTTGCAGGTATGAAGATTGCTGAACTTGTTAAGGACAATAAGCTTGAAGATAAGAATTTCGATAAAGACGGTAACGTTAAGATTGGTTACGTAGGTGCTTACCCATACGCAGAGGTTGTATCAGGATATACAGCATTCTATCTTGGTGCTAAATCAGTATATGACAAGGTTTCAATGGAAGTACAGTATACAAACAGCTGGTTTGATATAACAGGCGAAGGAACCGCAGCAGAGGCTCTTATTGCTGACGGATGTGTAATCATTGGACAGCATGCCGACTCTACAGGTGCTCCAAGTGCATGTGAAGCAGCATTTAAGAAAGGTACTACTGTTTACAGTGTAGGTTACAATATTGATATGCTCAGTGTTGCTCCTGATGCAGCTCTTACATCAGCTACCAATAACTGGGAAGTGTACTACAAATATGCAATCGGAGCAGCCATGAATGGTGATGACGTTGTTACAGACTGGTGCAAAGGATTCGAGGAAGATGCAGTTGCAATCACAGAACTCGGAACGGCTGCAGCAGAGGGAACAGCTGATAAGGTTGCCGAAGTTGAGAAAGCCATCAAGGATGGAACACTCAAGGTATTTGATACAAGCAAATTTACCGTAGGCGGCAAGACTGTTACAGAATGTGTAGTAGATCTTACAGGTAATTTTGAGACTACTGATGAAGGCGATAAGAACGCAATCTGGGATGGATACTTCCATGAGTCAGAACTCCGTGCAGCTCCTTCATTCAGCCTTAGAATTGATGGAATTACAGAGTTGAACTAATCACAAATAAGTGATAAAATGACAAGGAAGTCTGCTAATGACTTCCTTGTTTTGTTTTATGTAACATAATCACAGGTAAGGAGGATCTCCTTTGGAAACGAATTATGCAGTGGAGATGAAGAATGTCACGAAGACATTCGGGTCAACGGTGGCGAATAATAATGTATCGCTTACCATTAAGAAAGGTGAGATTTTGTCACTTCTGGGAGAAAACGGAAGCGGTAAGACCACAATAATGAATATGTTGGCCGGAATTTATTTTCCGGATTCAGGCCAGATTTATATTAACGGAAAGGAAGAATCAATCCGCTCCCCTAAGGATGCATACGATCTGGGAATCGGAATGATTCATCAGCATTTTAAGCTGGTAGATATTTTTTCGGCAACGGAGAATGTCATCCTCGGCCAGGAGGGCAAGGGAAGATTGAATAAGAAGGCCGTTGCAGCCAGAATCAGGGAAATATGTGATAAATATGGATTTGATGTAGACCCGGATAAGAAGGTCTATAATATGTCAGTTTCCGAAAAGCAGACTCTTGAGATTGTAAAAGTTATTTACAGAGGTGCAGATATTCTTATATTGGACGAGCCGACAGCGGTACTCACACCACAGGAGACGGAGAAACTTTTTACCGTTATAAGAAATATGAGAGCAGCCGGAAAGGCGATAGTAATTATTACACATAAGCTCCATGAGGTCCTTTCAGTCAGTGACAGGGTAACCATTTTAAGAAAAGGTGAGTATGTCGGTACGGTTGACACGAAGGATGCCGATGAGATGATTCTTACAGAGATGATGGTAGGCAAGAAGGTCGAGCTTAACATCGACCGTAAGGAGCCGGAGAATGTGGTAAGGCGTCTCGAGGTTAAGAATCTTTCATGTTACAACAAAGAGGGCAGACTTGCACTTGATAATATTTCTTTTACTGCCAATGGCGGAGAGATACTCGGAATAGCAGGTATTTCAGGATGCGGTGAGAAAGAACTTCTTGAGTCGATTGCGGGACTCCAGAAAACAGCGAGAGGTTCGGTAATATTCAGTGATCCCGAATCCGGTAATGACATAGAACTCATTGGCAAGAATCCTAAAGCAATCAAGAATCTTGGCATAGCACTTTCGTTTGTTCCGGAGGACAGACTGGGAATGGGACTTATAGGTTCCATGGGTATGATAGAGAACATGATGCTCCGTGATTACAATAAAGAAGGCATTATTTTCCTCAACAAGTCCAAGCCTAAGCAGATAGCGGAGACTATTAAGGATGAACTCGGAGTGGTAACACCAAGCATTAACACACCGGTAAGCAGGCTGAGCGGCGGTAATGTACAGAAGGTACTTGTAGGCCGTGAGATCAGTTCAGCACCGGCGGTTCTTATGACAGCTTATGCGGTTCGTGGACTGGATATTAATACTTCATATTCGATATATAACCTGCTTAATAAACAGAAAGAAAACGGCGTTGCTGTTTTGTATGTTGGAGAGGATCTGGATGTTCTTCTTGCGCTTTGTGACAGAATACTTGTTTTGTGCGGTGGTAAGATGAGTGGTATTGTTGATGCCAGAACCACCACGAAGGAAGAGGTCGGACTTATGATGACCAGCATAAGGAAAGGAGATACGAAGGATGAGTAAAGCGGCAGCGGTCAGGGAACCGTTTATAAGAATTACCAAGCGTGATAAGATGCCGGTATGGAAGAAAATCGCCATTTATGTAGTGGCAATAATTCTTGCACTTGCGGTATCGGCATTGTTTATTTTCTTTGTAACCAAGCTTAATCCTATTGATGTATATAAGACCATGTGGCAGGGTGCGTTCGGAGGAATTACCGATACGGTAAAGAAGCTTCACCGCAGCGTAACTATAAGGGATATATGTACATTACTTCTTCTTGGAGTTGCGCTTGCACCGGCATTTAAGATGAAGTTCTGGAATTGCGGTGCCGAAGGACAGATGCTCATGGGCGGAGTAGCAACTGCATTTATGATGATCAATCTTGCAGATGCGGGACTTCCGAACTGGCTTCTTCTCATTATTATGTGTGTTTCGGCGATTATATTCGGAGCTGTATGGGGACTCATCCCTGCTATATTTAAGGCAGTATGGAATACCAATGAGACACTTTTTACACTTATGATGAACTATGTTGCGATACAGATAACTTCTTTCTGCGTTGCCAAATGGGAGAATCCGTTTGGTTCCAATTCAGTCGGAATTATCAATCAGGCGACACAGACAGGATGGTTTCCGACCTGGTTCGGACAGAAATATGCACTTAATATTATCATTGCGGTTATAGCGACAGTTGCAATGTTTGTATACCTTAAGAAAACGAAACAGGGATATGAAATAGCTGTTGTCGGTGAATCCAAGAATACCGCCAAATATGCCGGAATAAGTGTCAAGAAAGTAATTATCCGTACTATGATAATATCCGGTGCGGTATGCGGACTTGCCGGATTTGTCGGAGTTGCGGGTGTTGACCACACGATTTCAACAAGTACGGCGGGTGGCCGTGGTTTTACGGCAATCATTGTTGCCTGGCTTGCCAAGTTTAACACATTTTTCATGGTTGCCATAACTTTGCTTATTATTTTCCTCAACAGAGGTGCATCGGAAATCGCATCAAAGTTTGCGCTTAACGAATATGCATCAAATATTATAACAGGAATAATACTTTTCTTCATACTCGGATGTGAATTCTTTATAACATATAAGTTAAACTTCCGTAAATCTGCAAAGGAGGCATAGGATATGGATTCAGTAATTTCATTAATTCAGGCTGCGGTTGTATTCGGAACCGTTATTATGTTTGGATGTATCGGAGAGATAATGTCAGAGAAAGCCGGTAATCTTAATCTTGGTGTGCCGGGAATTATGTACATCGGAGCCATTGCTTCACTTGCAAGTGTATTTATGTATGAAAGCCATGTCGCCGAACCTAATAAGGCATTGTGCGTAATAATAGCACTTGTATCCTGCTTTGCGGCATCTGCATTGGCCGGACTTATATACAGTTTCCTGACCATTACATTAAGAGCTAACCAGAATGTTACAGGTCTTACATTGACAATATTCGGATCCGGTATTGCCAATTTCTTCGGCGGTTCGCTGAATAAGATGGCCGGCGGTGTAGGACAGATTTCAGTTGCTGCCACAAGTGAGACTTTCAGGGCAAGAATCCCGGGACTGAGTTCCCTCGGAGCATTCGGACAGATATTTTTCTCATACGGATTTATGGTTTATGTAGCTATAATTCTGGCAATTCTTGTAAATTATTTTCTTAAGAGAACCCGCAAGGGACTTAACTTAAGAGCTGTGGGTGAGAATCCTGCCACTGCTGATGCAGCGGGTGTTAACGTAACGAAATACAAATACTTCGCAACTGTAATCGGAGCCGGAATCAGCGGACTTGGCGGAGTATATTATGTAATGGATTATATTAAGGGAACATGGGCGAATGACGGAACAATAGAAAAACTCGGATGGCTGGCGGTTGCTCTTGTAATATTTGCAACATGGAAATCAGTTAATGCAATCTGGGGAGCTTATCTCTTCGGAATACTCTATTGGGCTTATTTCTATATACCGAACCTTACCAGAGCCTCACAGGAGTTGTTCAAGATGATACCTTATGTGGTAACTATCGTTGTGCTTCTCTTCGTAAGCCTGCGTAAAAAGAAAGAAAATCAGGCACCGGCACATCTGGGCCTATCATACTTTAGAGAAGAACGATGAGGTAATATTGATGAAAATTCTTGAAGACAGAATTAGGAAAGACGGTGTTGTCAAGCCGGGAAATGTACTTAAGGTTGACAGTTTCTTAAATCACAGGATGGATGTAGGCCTGTTCAGGGAAATGGGTAAAGAGTGGAAAAGACTTTTTGCAGACTGTCCGATTAATAAAATACTTACAATAGAGGCTTCCGGAATAGGCATCGCGTGTATTGTGGCAGAGCAGTTTGATGTTCCGGTTGTATTTGCCAAGAAGTCACAGAGTATTAATCTCGACGGCGAAATGTATAGCACCAAGATAGAGTCATTTACGCATAAGAAGACATATGATGTCATTGTAAGCAAGAAGTTTTTATCTGCAGACGACCATGTGCTCGTAATTGATGATTTTCTTGCTAACGGATGTGCAATAAACGGCTTAATCGAACTTATAGATGAAGCCGGTGCAACACTTGAGGGTGTCGGAATCGCTATAGAAAAGGGATTCCAGCAGGGAGGAAAGGTTATCCGTGACAAGGGAATAAGACTTGAATCACTGGCAATCGTTGAAAGCATGAACGACGAAACAGGTGAAATAGTATTCAGATAATACGGTAATATAAACAGCGGCAGTGCTTTCAGCTTGAAGCATTGCCGCTTTTATGGTATAGGAGTCAAATAGTATTTAAAAAACTCTACATAAATAATATTTTATTTTTTTAACTTAGTCAATATGACTGCAAAAATTTAACATTTTCGTAACAATTATAAAATATTATAGAATCATCGAAAGCTGTATTCTTTTTTTGGCAATGTCAACGTTAAGAACCTTAACCCGGACAATGTCACCAACACTTACAATCTCCATAGGGTGTTTTACAAATTTCTTGTCCGACATCTGCGATACATGTACAAGACCGTCCTGATGTACCCCGATATCAACAAAAGCTCCGAAATCAATAACATTACGCACTGTTCCTGTGAGGAGCATACCCGGCTTCAGGTCTTCCATGGATAGAACATCGCTCTTTAGAATCGGTTTAGGCATCTCATCACGAGGATCCCGCCCCGGTTTCTCAAGCTCCTTCACTATATCTTTCAATGTAAATTCCCCGACTCCGAGTTCATCGGAAAGTTTCTTGTAATCACTAATAATAAGCGATAAACCTTTAATGTTGCCAGAGGTTATGTCTTCCGGGGTGAAACCGGTTTTCTTAAGTATTGCTGTTGCCGCTTCATAGCTTTCCGGATGGACACTTGTTGCATCAAGAGGATTCTTTCCTCCGGTAATTCTCATAAAACCGGCACACTGTTCATATGCTTTCGGACCGAGCTTAGGAACTTTGAGCAAATCACGCCTTGACATGAATTTTCCGTTAGCTTCCCGGTATGCTACAATGTTTTTGGCAATTGTACCGGTTATGCCGGAGATATGCTCAAGAAGAGCAGCGGATGCTGTATTTAAATCCACACCGACTTTATTAACACAGTCTTCAACGACTCCGCCAAGCGTGTCATCAAGTTTGCGCTGGTTCATATCATGCTGATACTGTCCGACACCGATGGCCTTTGGATCAATCTTGACAAGTTCTGCAAGTGGATCCTGAATACGCCTTGCTATGGAAGCTGCACTTCTCTGACCTACGTCAAACTGCGGAAATTCCTTGCTTGCAAGCTCGCTTGCAGAATATACTGAAGCGCCGGCTTCATTGACTATTACATAATGGACATCCTGCGGAATCTCTTTGATAAGATCCGAAATTATTGCCTCGGATTCCCTGGATGCAGTACCGTTGCCGCAGGATATAAGAGTTATATTATATTTTGCAATAAGCTTCTTGAGTATGGCCTTGGCTTCGGAAACCTTGTTCTGCGGAGCGGTCGGATATATTACAACTGTATCAAGAATCTTGCCGGTCGGGTCTGATACGGCAAGCTTGCAGCCGGTTCTGAAAGCCGGATCCCAGCCAAGTACCGTCTGTCCTGTAATAGGAGGCTGCATGAGCAGCTGTTCAAGATTCTTGCCAAAAACAGTGATGGCGCCGTCCTCCGCCTCCGATGTAAGTTCACTGCGGATATCACGCTCTATAGAAGGTGCGATAAGCCTTGCGTAACTGTCGGCAATTGCATTCTTCAGTGCCGGGACTGTGTTTGGGTTATCTTTGATTATAATATGCTTTTCAAGATATGATATTATCTTATCAACGGGTGCTTCTATTTTAACTGTAAGGAATTTCTCTTTTTCACCACGGTTTATCGCAAGTGTGCGGTATCCCGTCATTTTACTTACGGGTGAAGTAAAATTATAATATCCTTCATATACAGACTCTGCTTCAGAATCCCTGGCAGAGGAAACCAAAAGCCCCTCTTTGAATGTAATGTTTCGGATGTGAGCCCTGAAATCAGCATTATCCGAAATTTCTTCGGCGATAATATCAAGTGCACCGTTAACGGCATCCTTGATTGTAGGCACTTCTTTATCCGGATTAACATATGGGGCAGCTTCTTCATCAAGTGAAAGCTTCGTTGCACAAAGCCGTATAATCATTGCAAGACCATCAAGACCACGTTCTCTGGCGATGGCTGCACGGGTACGTTTTTTCTGCTTGTATGGACGGTATAAATCCTCCAGGGCAACCATCGTAGTCACATCATCAATCTGTTTCTTAAGTTCGGGAGTCATCTTACCCTGTTCTTCGATGGAGGCTGTGACGGTTGATTTACGGTCATCAAGATTACGAAGATATGTAAGCCTCTCGCTAAGCTTACGAAGCTGTTCGTCATTCAGTGCTCCGGTAGCTTCCTTACGGTAACGCGAAATAAAAGGGATGGTGCAGCCCTCATCGATGAGTTTGACTGCAGCATCCACCTGGTGGCTTTTAACCTGTAATTCTTCGGTAATTATTGCATTAATGTTCATATATGATAAAATCCTTTTCTTTAATATTCTTTGAGAATTCTTAATGCGTCCTCTTTGATGAGCATATTGCAATGCTCCCCGATATATGAAAGCGTGGCGTAAGTCGTATCAAGCGGCATGCCGTATTCGGACAGAAAGGCCGAAGCAGCGTTAAAACTCTCATTTGGGCGATAATCCGATTCGAGCATCAGACAGTATTTGCCATTGGCTTCATCCTTATAAAATCTGCTTGCAAAGTTAAGGATATCAAAACTTTCCAGACAATCAGCAGCGGCATTCGAGGCGTCATTCCAGGAATTAAAAGTATATATCTTAATGTCCGGCGGAGAGAGATTATATTCCGGAGATGGTTCCTTCTCTGCCTCGGAAAGAGTCTTGGAAATAGGAACAAAATCATCGGTATTCTGTGTCTTTCCATGCCTCAGCTGTTCAATTGTCTCGACCATATTCATGGTGTCCTGATCCGTATACTCATCATATTCGCCGTCGTCTTCTTCATCTTCATCGTCATCCGTATCATCATCGAATACCGGGAACTTGTCATCGAGTTCTTCAGGGTGTGCAACCTTGGTTATGGTGAGGATAATACAATCAGAAGAAACCGGCATAGCCTCTATCATAAGAGGTGAGTCGTCGGCATCAAAATCAAATTCAAAAGATGCCTGTTCTATCATATCGTGAAAAAGATTCTTGGCTTTTTCGGTTCCGTAAGCAAGTTCACTTAATTTAAGATCCCTGGAATGCAAGTCAGAGCGATCCAGCGTGCAACGTATCTGTGTATCACTGATTTTTTCAATTTTCATCTTTTCCACATCCTTTACTGTTTTATTATAAGTATTAGTATACCGCAAAGCTTTTAGTGATGTAAATATTGAGAAATGAAATTTTTGTTAAATTTTGATAAAGATTGTGTCATTATAAAAAAATAAAAAAAAGACTTGCCAAGCCCCGGAATGTATGATTATCATAAGGGTACAGGATACATAAGCGGTATGAATCACCGGGAGATGGTGATATTTACAGAGATGATATCTTATTCGGCAGATACAGGGTAATCTGTTTTCTTGGCAGAGGAGCTCTTGGAGAAGTATATCTGGTCGAACATCTTAAGCTCAAGACGGTTCGTGCACTTAAGTGCATCGACAAACGCCGCGACCCTTCAGCTACGGCAGGAAGAGAAGCGGATATTCTGAAGAATCTGAGACATCCGTCGATTCCTATAATATACGATATAGAAGAGAATGAAGAAAGCGTATTCATTGTAGAGGATTACATAAAAGGAGTCTCAATTCAATCATTAATTTCACAAAACAGACATTTTACGGTTAAAGAAACAGTCAGACTGGTATTACAGTTGTGTGGTATTTTGCAATACCTGCATGATAATGGCGTGTATCATCATGATATCAAGCCTTCTAATATCATATATGACATTGAAAAGAACAGTGTTAAACTGATTGACTACGGAAGCGCGGAATGTGCCGGGGCGACCGGGACGGTAAGGTCCGGAACACGGTATTTTGCGGCACCGGAGATGTATGGCAGCGGAGAATGCGGCGGAAGTACCGATGTATATTCGGTCGGAGCGCTCATGCTTATAATGCTTACGGGAACACTGGATATTCAAATGCTTAAAGGAATCGATGGCAGAGTTACACAAATCGTGGAAGATTGTCTGAAACATACGGGAAACAGCCGCATTCCGTCAGTCACGGTACTGAAAAAGCGGTTGGAGAGAATTACTAAAAAGAAATTCATATCGGAAGATGTTATCCTGAACATCGGTTTTGCCGGCGCATTCCACGGATGCGGAGTGACACATACGGCATTTATGGCAGCGGATTATTATTCGCATAAGAATATGAAAGCGGTTATCAGAGAGAAGAATGACAGCCGTGATATGTTCGGATACGCCGTGAATGCAGGAAAGTTAGCCTTTGCACGCGGAATATATACGCTGGACGGATACGATGTGATTCCGGAATACTATGGCTGCATAGAGGATGATGGAATAAGCGGATACGACAAGATAATAACGGATTTTGGGGTTGCAGATGATAACAACATATCAGAAATCACAGAATCGGATATGGCCTGCATTGTTGTGAGCGCGGCACCGTGGAAGATGGCTGAATCGGCCGATAAAGTCAGATTTGTCAAGGAAGCCTGCGACAGGACAAAAGCCGGCCTCACGGTTTTAGTTGCACCCTGTTCGTATGCCTGTTTTAAACGTTTTACACAGGAATACGGAATAATCAATCCGGTAAGGATACCGTACAGGCCATGATACTTTATGACACATATTATGAACTGAGGAGATTTTTTTGAAAAAATTAGACATTATAAAGAAAGATAGTGCATCTACGACCATAGGGGTGCTCGGTACGGCACATGGTGCGGGAGTCACACACCTGTCGCTTATGCTTGCGGTATTTATGGCACTTGTAATGGGTAAATCCGTGGCACTGGCAGATATGAGCGGTACAGACTGTTTACGGCAGGCAGGAATTATGCTGAAGAATAATTTTCGCAGAAAAAGTAAAATATTCAAGATGATTTCAATTTATGGACAGGCTGATGCTTCATTGTTGTCAGAACTTATGTCAGAGAATTTCGAGTACATTATTGTTGATTTTGGTGCCGATTATCAGAAAAATTACGGACAATTCCTTATGTGTAAAGTAAAGCTTATAGTCGGAAATCTAAGTCTGTGGAAAATCCATTATTATGTGGAATTCATGGCAATGACAAGCACTGTAAAGGGCATGGACAAATGGATATATATATCGCCTTATCCCGACCCGGACAGCGAGAAATATTTCAGGAAGAATTTCGGTAAAGAGATACTTCCGGTGCCATGTACACCTGACCCATTGCATCTTGGCGCGGATTCCATGGATTTTCTGCAGGAACTGGTAAGCAGATTTTATAAAGGAAGGCGCAGATGAAAGGAATAGTCAATATATCACAAATTGCACCAACGCGCCGGAACGGAGGGCAGATTGTAAATGGAAAATGAAGATTACAGAGCAGCCCTGAAAGCGGAACTGCTGGGACTGAAAGAAAATGGAGTGAGCTTTTCACTTAACGGTAAAATCGTTGAGCCGGGTGAACGCCTTGTAGATCAGCTTCTGACTGATAAGGATTGCACATATATGCGGAATTACCGCTTCAGAAACGGAAAGATAGTAGCGATTGAGTTTGATAAAATCAGACTGAACGAATCATAACTCCCCTTTATGTTATAGCACGGGCGGAATAATCTGCCCGTGTTATATAAAAAATATAAGCTGATATAAAACAATTGAAGCATTGTACCTATATGTGCTATAATCTTTATCAATACTAATGAACAATATGGAGCACATATAAATGGCAGATGACAGAAAGTTCACTAACAATAGTGATACGGATGATTATATTTTTGATGATGAGGAGGACCTCTCATTAGAAGAAATTGAACTTAATGAAGAAAATGACGGATATAAGAGCGGTACACCGGACAGTACAGAACCGTCCGCACGCGGGAGTAAAGACCGTCGTACATATATTATACGCGCCGCGGTGATAGCGGCAGTTGTTGTTATCCTTGTGGCAGCCGGTATAATGATAGAACGCTTTGTTCCGAATAAGAAAGCGGTCAATCTCAATGAATATTACAGAACATCTGTCGGAAATGCTCTTATATATAATTATGACATTACGGAATACAGTTCTCTTGTGGTTGACGGACATTATTATGCTGAACTGGATTTCTTTATTAATGATATCACGGATAAGTTCTATTATGACAAAGATAATAAAAGTGTTATATATACCACGCCGACAAGCATATATACTGTAAAATCAGGCGACAAATCTTATGATTGCGATGGAAACAGTACAAGCCTGACATATGATCCGGTTGTTATCAGCGATAGCATTGTATATATGTCGGTGGAATATGCGGCGTCACTGGAGGCATTTACATATGAGACATATGTCAATCCGCAGAGACTTGCGATAATATCAGACGGAACGCAGAATATGGTGGTCAGTCTTAAGGATAAAGCCGTTATAAGGGACAAAGCATCAGTTAAAGGTGCTGTTTTTGAAAGAGCATCTGATAATACGGACACAGTGTGGTGTACAGACGGTGCATCAAGGGACGGATGGCTCGGAGTTATGTCCCCGGACGGACGGCACGGTTATGTTAAGTCATCATACGCAGATGTTACAGACACATCCAAGGAATATAATTCAGGACATGAAGCAGCAGAGTATACGTCGATACATAAAGATTATGATATTGTGATGGTATGGCATGCGGTGTATGCGGAGTCCGATAATAATAACATTCAGTCACTGCTTGATGCGACCAAGGGAGTGACGACGGTTTCCCCGACCTGGTATAAGGTTACGGATGCCACGGGAAGCATAAGTTCTATGGCAGACTGGGATTATATAAGTACTGTTCATGATGCGGGAATGGAAATCTGGCCGCTTATAAGTGACTTCACATCCATCGATGCGGATGCCGGCTGGGATGAGGCAAAGCTTTTTGCCAATACTGCATCACGAAGGAATCTGATATCCAATATTATTAATGAAATCAAGACATATGGATATGATGGAATAAATATTGATTTTGAAAAGGTGCCGTCTGATTCGGCAGTGGATTACAGGCAGTTTATACGTGAACTTTCAATAGAATGCCGTAAAGCAGGAGTAGTATTTTCGCTTGATAATTACGTTCCGCGTCCTTACAATGCACAATATAGCAGGGATGTTCAGGCAGAATGTGCGGACTATGTGGTTGTTATGGGATATGATGAACATTATGCCGGGGGCGATGAAGCCGGTTCGGTTGCTTCAATTGATTTTGTAACTGACGGAATAGACGGAACACTTAAAGAAGTTCCGAAAGAAAAATTAATTAACGCGCTTCCTTTTTACACGCGTTTGTGGATGGAATCCACAGATGAAAACGGAAATGTCAAATTGTCTTCAAAGACATATTCGATGCAGGGTGCGTTAGACATTGTTGCTGAGCTTGGAACCGGAATGGAATGGGATGAAGAGGTCGGACAATATGTAGCATTCGGAGAGGTTGACGGCGTAAAGTACAGCATCTGGCTTGAAGAGGATGAATCGATCAAGGCAAAAATGAAAATCGTAAGAGAACGAGAACTTGCCGGAATTTCGGGATGGTGTCTGGGAATGGAAAAACCATCCGTCTGGGATGTTATAACAGAATAGAATATATCAGGTCATGGCAGAATAAAATATATTGAGATAATATCGGGATGTATTTTATGATAAACAGGAAAACACTGGATATTGCCATGGCCGTTCTTTTTATAACAGGGGTTATATGTGCTGTGGTATTTGGATTGATTCCTTCGGCACTTGACGGTGAAGCACCGGATGATTCTGTCGAACCGGCGGTCATGAATGAAAACGGACGGCCTCCGGACAAAATCAATATTGTTATCGACCCGGGACATGGCGGCGCAGATCCCGGTAAGATAGGCGCGTCCGGAAGCTGCGAACGTGAAGTGAATCTGGCTATAAGCATGATAACCGGAGAGATGCTTACGGAGCGTGGGTATAATGTTTTTTTCACGCGGAGAGATGATAATGGATTGTACGATGATGGTGATGTTAATAAGAAAGCTGCGGATATGAGAAAAAGATGCAGCATTATCGAGGAAGCACAAGCGGATGTGGTAATAAGCATTCACCAGAACAGTTTTACTGACAGTGATGTGTGCGGTGCACAGATGTTTTATTACACACATTCGGCTGAGGGAAAGAAACTGGCGGAAATAATGCAGGAATCTTTCAGGGAATTTGTTAATACGGACAACACGAGGGGGTGCAAAGCCAACGATTCATATTATATGCTGATTCACACACCATGCCCGACTGTTATTGCGGAATGTGGATTTTTAAGCAACCCGGAAGAAGAGAAACAGCTCAACGACAATGTGTACAGGAATAAAATAGCACTTGCCATTACCGAGGCGGTGGAAAAGTATTTCGGCAATGACAGCTCTAATTGACTTTGACTTTCATTAATAGTAAAATAAATGCACATACTTATATAAGAGAAGATGAATTTATGGATACAATAATTGAGAAAATAACAGGTGATGCCGCAAAAGATAATGCCATACTGGAAAGAGCGGCACAGATTATAAAGAAGGGCGGCCTTGTGGCATTTCCGACGGAGACGGTATACGGACTTGGCGGGGATGCCTTTGATGCTGATGCTGCGCGTAAAATATACGCGGCAAAGGGCAGGCCATCCGATAATCCGCTGATAGTCCATATAGCACATGTGGAGGAACTGAAAGATCTGTCGGATAACATTCCTAAGATGGCTTACAGGGTTGCGGATAAATTCTGGCCGGGTCCGCTTACGATGATAGTACAGAAGAATGACAGGGTTCCGTCGACTGTGACGGGAGGCCTTGACACTGTGGCAGTGAGACTTCCGTCCAATGAAACGGCCAGACGGTTTATAGAACTTTCGGGAACATATATCGCTGCTCCGAGCGCCAATCTTTCCGGAAGACCCAGCCCTACCAAGGCTTCTCATGTAACAGAGGATTTAGCCGGCAGGATAGACATGATAATAGATGGCGGAGATATAGAAATCGGACTGGAATCGACAATAGTGGATCTTACGGGAGAAGTTCCGGTTATTTTAAGACCGGGATATGTTACAGGTGAGATGTTGTCTGAAACGGTTGGCGAAGTCAGACTGGATCCGGCGCTTATGACGGGCGTTGCGTCCGATGTAAAGCCTAAAGCACCGGGAATGAAATACAGACATTATGCCCCACGCGCCGAGATGACAGTAATAGAAGGCAGCCGTGAAGCCGTTGACAATAAGATTCACGAACTTGCAAAGGAAGCGTCATTGTCGGGACAGAAAGTAGGAATAATGGTTTCGGATGAGCTGGCACATGATCTTGATTTCGCATATGTTGTGAAACTCGGCAGGCATGATGATGAAGAAGCAATAGCAAAGCACCTGTTTGATGCATTAAGACAGTTTGATGATGAACAGGTGGATGTGATTTTTGCGGAAGCTTTTTCACAGGAAGGACTCGGCCGGGCCGTTATGAACAGGCTTCTAAAGGCAGCGGGCCAGAGACTTATACATGTCTGATATATACCATTAATATACAATAAGATACAGATTGAAAGGAGAAAGATATGAAAATAGCATTAGGTTCAGACCATGGCGGATTTGAGTTGAAACAGGCCGTAATTGAACATCTTAAAGAAAGAGGAGCAGAATACAAAGATTTTGGCTGTTATGACAAATCGTCCTGCGATTATCCCGTATATGGACGTGCGGCGGCCAAAGCGGTAGCGTCAGGCGAATTTGACAGAGGAATCGTAATATGCACAACCGGAATCGGAATTTCGATAACGGCCAACAAGGTTAAAGGTATCAGATGTGCGCTTTGCACAAGCGAGGAGCTTGCGAAGATGACAAGGCTTCATAATGATGCGAATATGCTTGCACTTGGGGCATCTTCTGTATCACCGGAGCTTGCGTGCAGAATAGTAGATGTATTTCTTGATACAGAATTCAGCAATGAAGAGAGACACATAAGACGAATTAATCTCATAGAAGAGTGATTCCCAACATTTTCAAATAAATGTTGGTACAAATCGCACAAAAAATAATAGCTTTTTATTTGAAAATCAGTTATAATTTTCAGAAAGGGCGGTTTGTATGAAAAATACCGGAAAAATTTTCAAAAACCTTGCACTTATAACCCAGCTCGGACTTCAGGTTATGGTTCCGATTGCATTATGTGTTGCGATAGGAGTCATAATAGATAACCATTTCGGAACGTTCTGGGTGATCCCGCTTATGATAATTGGAATGCTGGCGGGAGGACGTAATGCGTACAGACTTGCGATGGCATCTGCCAAAGATGACGAGAAAGAGGACTCAGATAAAAGAGACGGAAGGAAAGATATCGATGGAAGACAAAGATAACTCCCGCGTACTGGCTCTGCTGATAGCAGGCATGCTTATATGGTTTGCCTTATTATCAGTGCCGGTACTGCTTTTTACGTCGGATAAGCTCCGCTGTGAACTTGGGCTTGCGGTAGGAACTGCTGCGGGTATTGCGATGGCAGTGAGCATGAATATCAGTGCATCTAAGGTACTTTATATGGAGAACCACCAGTCATCATATCTGGCATGGCTCTCAGCGATAAGACTTCTTGTGGTTGCGGCTTTAATTATTCTGTTTGGATTCACCGGATGGGTTAATGTCATTACCATGGTAGCCGGGGTTTTTGGCCTGAAAATTTCAGTATATATTAACCCTCTTTTACAAAGGGTTTTCCACAAAAAATAAAAAAGTAGGTGATAAGTGTGACACAACAGTTGTCTGGGATGATACTGGCTGACGTTGATTTCTATATCAAAGGTCTGTTTAAGTATAATCTCTTTGGGCAGGAATTGTGGTTTACCACAACGCATGTCGGCCTGATAATTGTTACGATCGTGCTGTTGGTGCTGATGATTGTCGGACATCATAAGATTGTCCGCGCCAAGCCTGAGGACAAGCCTAAGGGTTTGCAGAATGTCCTCGAGATGGCGGTGTCGGCTGTTGACAACATGGTTGCTGGCATTATGGGAGAGAAAGGCAGAGGCTTCCGTAACTGGATATGTGCGGTTGCAATGTTCATTCTTTTCTGCAATGTATCAGGTCTGTTCGGGCTTAGGCCGCCGACGGCGGATTACGGCGTTACATTGCCGCTCGGACTTATAACATTTGCCCTTATCCAGATTAACGGCCTCCGGGCCAAGAAAATCCACCATATAACAAGTCTGTTCCAGCCGAGTCCGATACTTTTCCCGATTAATCTTATCGGTGAAATAGCGGTGCCGCTTTCGCTTTCGCTGCGTCTGTTCGGAAACATTATGTCCGGAACAATTCTTATGGGGCTTTTGTATGGACTGCTACCTGCGGCATTAAAAGTAGGAATTCCGGCAGTAATACATGTATACTGCGATATTTTTTCGGGAGCGATACAGACATATGTATTCTGTATGCTTACAATGGTTTATATTAACGACAAAATAAGTGATTAAATTCTAGGAGGAACATCAAATGGGTATTACAAGTGAAGCATTAGTATTAGCATGTTCGGCAATAGGTGCCGGACTCGCAATGATCGCCGGTCTCGGACCTGGTATAGGACAGGGAATTGCAGCCGGACATGCGGCAGCAGCTGTAGGCCGTAATCCGGGCGCTAAGTCATCAATCACATCAACAATGCTTTTGGGACAGGCCGTAGCCGAGACAACAGGTCTTTACGGATTTGCGGTAGCAATCATTCTTCTGTTCGCTAACCCTCTTATCGGCAAACTTTAATATGAAATTTGCAGCTAAGAAAAGGGAGGCGATTTAGACCATGGAAAGAATTTTTAACCTGGACCCGCAGCTTTTGCAGGACGCCTTATTCCTGGCAGTCAATATATTTGTTTTATTTGTGGCAGGTTCCTATCTGCTTTATAATCCGGTCCGTAATCTCCTTAAGAAGAGACAGGACATGGTGCAGGCCGACATAGATGCAGCACGCAAGGATAAAGAAGATGCCGCCGCATTGAAATCTGAATACGATGCCAAAATAAAAACTGCAGACAAAGATGCAGACGCAATATTGGCTGAGGCGCGTAAGAAAGCGACAGCCAGAGAGCAGCAGATAGTAGAGGAAGCTAAGACAGAGGCATCCAGAATAATTGAGAGAGCAGGAGTCGAGGCAGAACTCGAGAAGAAGCGTGTATCTGATGAAGTGAAGAAAGAAATGATTGCCGTGGCTGCAGCCATGGCAGGCAAGGTCGTATCCAGGTCAATGGATGCGGGTATTCAGGATTCGCTTGTTGAGGAGACACTTAATGAAATGGGTGAAGAGACATGGCAAAGCTAGTAGAGGCAACTTACGGTGATGCTTTGTATGAACTGGCTGTTTCAAATAATATCACGGACAGGCTTTATGATGAGGCAGTTGTCCTGCTGGACATATTTGATACGGACAGCGAACTTATGGCTATTTTGAATCACCCTAAGATTGTCAGGGAAGACAGGATTTCGATAATTGAAAACAGCATAGGTAAATTTGTGTCAAAGGAAATGACTGGTTTTCTTGTGACCATTGCAGATAAGGACAGATGCAGATATATTCCGGCTACGCTCAGATTTTTTATTGAACGTATCAAAGAATATAAGGGAATCGGTACGGCATATGTTACCACACCGTATGAACTTTCGGATGCAATGAAGTCAAAGGTTGAAAAGAGGCTTCTTGAGACCACGGACTACAGTCAGATTGACATAAATTACAATGTCGATGAAAGCCTGATCGGAGGAATGGTAATCCGTATCGGAGACCGTGTAGTCGACAGCAGTATTAAACATAAGCTTGCGGATCTTACGCGTGTGCTTAACAAAATAGATGTGTAGAAGGAAGGTGTAACATCTTCATGAAATTAAGACCTGAGGAAATCAGCTCGGTAATAAAAGAGCAGATTATGAAATATAAGACGGAACTTGATGTGTCCAATGTTGGAACCGTTATTCAGGTAGCCGACGGAATTGCACGTATCCATGGCCTTGAGAAGGCTATGCAGGGCGAGCTTCTCGAATTTCCGGGCGACGTATACGGAATGGTACTCAACCTTGAAGAGGACAATGTCGGTGCCGTACTTCTCGGAGATAACAGAAGTGTTAATGAAGGCGATACAGTAAAGACAACCGGACGAGTTGTTGAGGTGCCCGTAGGTGATGCGCTGACGGGACGTGTTGTCAATGCACTCGGACAGCCTATAGACGGTAAAGGACCTATAGCAGCCGATAAATACCGTCAGATTGAGCGTGTGGCATCTGGAGTTATTTCCAGAAAACCTGTTGATACGCCGCTTCAGACCGGAATCAAGGCAATAGATGCGATGGTTCCTATCGGAAGAGGACAGCGAGAACTTATAATAGGAGACCGCCAGACCGGTAAAACAGCAATCGCTATTGATACGATCATTAATCAGAAAGGACAGGGTGTTCACTGTATATATGTTGCAATAGGCCAGAAAGCATCAACCGTTGCCAATATCGTACAGACTCTTACAGAGTATGGTGCGATGGATTACACAACAGTTGTGGCATCTACAGCGAGTGAACTTGCACCGCTTCAGTATATAGCACCTTATTCCGGATGTGCCATCGGTGAGGAATGGATGGAACGCGGAGAAGATGTACTTGTAGTATATGATGACTTGAGCAAGCATGCGGCCGCATACCGTACACTCTCATTGCTGCTTAAGAGACCGCCTGGACGTGAGGCATATCCGGGTGATGTATTCTATCTCCATTCAAGACTCTTAGAGAGAGCGGCAAGGCTTTCGGATGAGCTTGGCGGAGGATCGCTTACGGCGCTTCCGATAATTGAGACACAGGCGGGCGATGTATCAGCATATATACCTACCAACGTAATATCAATTACGGACGGACAGATATACCTTGAAACGGAGATGTTCAATTCCGGTTTCAGACCGGCTATCAATGCAGGACTTTCGGTATCGCGAGTTGGAGGAGCTGCACAGATTAAAGCTATCAAGAAAATAGCTGCTCCGATAAGAGTGGAACTTGCACAGTACAGAGAACTTGCTTCATTTGCACAGTTTGGTTCGGAACTTGATGCAGATACGAAGGAAAAGCTGGCACAGGGAGAAAGACTTAAAGAAATTCTCAAACAGCCACAGTACAAGCCGATGCCTGTAGAATATCAGGTTATCATAATTTTTGCTGCAACAGGCAAATTCCTTCTGGATGTGCCGGTTGAGAAAATCGCTGATTTTGAAAAAGAACTTTTTACATTTATAGATACCAAATATCCGGAAATTCCTAAGCAGATCAAGGAGTCAAAGCAGCTTGGTGATGATACTCAGAAAGCTCTTACCGAAGCAATAAGGGAATTTAAGGAACAGTTCAGGTGAGGTGGTAATTTATGGCTTCAATGAAAGACATAAAAAGGCGTAAAGAAAGTATTCAGAGTACAGGCCAGATTACCAAGGCGATGAAGCTTGTTGCCACAGTCAAACTCCAGAAAGCAAGGGGAAAGGCTGAGAATGCGAGACCATATTTCGATGCCATGTACAGCACTGTATCCGATATGCTTGCAAGAAGCGGCAATATAGAGCACCGTTATCTGAAAGCGGGAGATTCGGACCGTAAAGCAGTTATTGTGATAACGGCCAACAGAGGTCTTGCCGGAGGATATAACTCAAATGTTATCAAGATGGTAACAGCAGGTGATATGACACCTGATAATTCACTGATTTATGCAGTCGGAACCAAAGGACGTGACTATTTTGTCCGCAATGGTTATGAGATTGCTGCAGATTATTCGGATGCGGTAAACGAACCTCTGTATTCCGATGCACAGCAGATAGGCGAAGATGTGCTTGAAGCATTCCTGCAAGGCAGAATAGGCGAAATTTATTTGGCTTATACAGAATTTAAGAATACGGTCGTACATGATGCACACATGGTTAAACTCCTTCCGATAAGCAGGGATGATGTGCAGGCAGAACCGGCCGGCAAGGATGACCTTTATGTCAGCTATGAACCTGAAGAAGAGGAAGCACTTGACATAATTATCCCGAAATACATTAACAGCCTTATCTACGGTGCACTTATGGAGGCGGTAGCCAGTGAAAACGGTGCGCGCATGACAGCAATGGATAATGCGACAAGCAACGCGGAAGATATCATCAGTGACCTGTCACTTAAATACAATAGAGCCCGTCAGGGATCTATTACGCAGGAATTAACAGAAATTGTTGCCGGAGCCAATGCTATATCATAGCATTGCACGGCTATAAAGCGGAATATAAAGGAGTGAAAAAATGGCTTCAAATAACATAGGTAAAATCACTCAGATTGTCGGTGCCGTTCTCGATATCAGGTTTCCCGAGGGAAATCTTCCGGAGATAAATACGGCAATCGACATAAAGAGACCTGACGGAAGCAGACTTGTTGTCGAGGTTGCACAGCATCTCGGAGACGATACGGTAAGATGTATCGCGATGGGACCGACTGACGGACTTGTCAGAGGAATGGATGCAGAGTCAACCGGAGCACCTATTTCTGTACCGGTAGGAGAAAATACCCTCGGCCGTATTTTCAATGTTCTGGGAGACGCTATTGATAATAAACCGGCTCCGGAAGTTGAAAAATATATGCCGATTCACAGAAAAGCCCCGACATTTGAAGAACAGTCAACATCTACAGAAATTCTTGAGACGGGAATTAAGGTTGTCGATCTTCTCTGCCCATACCAGAAAGGCGGTAAAATCGGTCTTTTCGGAGGCGCAGGAGTAGGCAAAACAGTTCTTATCCAGGAACTTATAAGAAATATTGCAACCGAACATGGCGGATATTCTGTATTTACAGGAGTAGGAGAGCGTACCAGGGAGGGTAATGATCTCTATCATGAAATGCAGGAATCAGGAGTTATCAATAAAACGACAATGGTGTTCGGACAGATGAATGAACCGCCTGGAGCAAGAATGAGAGTCGGTCTTACAGGTCTTACCATGGCTGAATATTTCAGAGACCAGGGCGGTAAGGATGTATTGCTTTTCATTGATAATATTTTCAGATTTACACAGGCAGGTTCAGAGGTATCGGCACTTCTCGGACGTATGCCTTCGGCGGTAGGTTACCAGCCGACATTGCAGACAGAGATGGGTGCCCTTCAGGAGCGAATTACATCTACGAAGAACGGTTCAATCACATCCGTACAGGCGGTATATGTTCCTGCGGATGACCTTACGGACCCGGCTCCTGCAACCACATTTGCACACCTTGATGCAACCACGGTTCTTGACCGTTCAATAGTTGAACTCGGTATATATCCGGCAGTTGACCCGCTTGGATCATCATCGAGAATACTTGACCCGAGAATTGTCGGAGAAGAACATTATAAAGTTGCCAGAGATGTTCAGGAAATACTCCAGAAATATAAAGAACTGCAGGACATCATTGCAATTCTTGGTATGGATGAACTTTCCGAAGACGATAAGCTCACTGTAGCAAGGGCGCGTAAGGTACAGAGATTCCTTTCACAGCCTTTCTTCGTGGCTACACAGTTTACGGGACTTGAAGGAAGATATGTTCCTGTCAGCGAGACCATACAGGGATTCAGAGAAATTCTTGAAGGTAAATATGATGATATTCCGGAGAGCTATTTCCTTAACTGCGGAAGCATAGATGACGTACTTGCCAAGTGCAAATAAAGGAGGTCGTTTATGGCAGATAATAAATTTGCGCTCAAGGTAATGTGCCCTGACAGAACTTTTTTTGAAGGCGAAGCGGACATGGTGGAGATGAATACCACGGAAGGATATATCGGAGTATATCCGGGACATATACCGATAGCAACTGTACTTGCTCCGGGAATACTGGTGATTCATAATGACGGCGAAACAAAGCGTGCGGCTCTTCATTCGGGGTTTGCGAGAATATCGCCGGATAACATTATGATACTTGCCGAGGTTGCCGAATGGCCGGATGAAATCGATCTTAACAGAGCCGAAGAAGCAAGAGTGCGCGCCGAGAGAAGATTAAGCGGCACAGAATCGGGAATTGACATTAAGAGAGCCGAAGCTGCACTTAAGCGTTCGCTTACAAGAATTTCCATTAAAGGATAATATTAAGATTAGACACCGAAGAAACGGGAATACTTTATGATATAACCGTTTCGGAGGTGTTTTTTTATGAGAAAAGCAGGAATAATAATTGCGATGGCGGTATGGATTGTGACTGCTGTAAGGCTTATCAATGTTAATGTCAGAGCCGGAGAAGACGTTGTAACTGCATTTAATACTATTAAATATGACAATGTGGATACTATAATAGAAGCATTTGGTGAGTATGGAAAATCGTATATGGAAGATGGGGAGAAAGAGGATGCACTTGTAAGCATTGCCTCATGCATAGGAATTGATAAGAATTACGACATTGAGCATAACGGAGATGTAGTTACGCTTTTGAACCGGTCAGCCGACGGAGAAGTGAAAATGGCACTTAATACAACAACAGAAGACTACGGCACTTATAAAAGCTGCACAAATTATATCTCAATAAACATGACAATAATTGGCAGGACTGATTGTGCGTTGACATATAAAAATATGATAGATGATATCTTTGCCGCCGGAAAAATTGACGGTTACGTTAATATGAGCCTTAAAGGGGAACTAAACGGTGCAGTTAATTATTATGAACGGAACAGACTTGCCGATGAGCTGCTCGATATACTTGATGCGAAGGTGGTTTCGGAAAACAGGGAAAATGATCTGTTTACAATTTATGCATATACCGGGCTGGTGGATGAATATGTAATGAGTGCGGGCCGGAAAATCAATATAAATATTGTGCAGGAATATGACAGCGTGGCAAATAAAACAGTGATATATTTGTCAACTCCGCTTAACAATCTTGATTACTAAGCCAATCCGTTGTAAAATAAAGGAAAACATTGATTTATGAGGTTTAACTTTGAAAAATATAAGCACTAAAGCCAGGGTTTTGATATATGTAGCAGTATTTGTAGTGGCTGCTGTCATAACATTCTGCGTTAAGATAGGAATACACAGACCGGACCAGTCGGATTCAAGTACTATGGGCAGCGCTACACTTCCGATAGTATACATGCAGACCGAGTCCGGAACCAAATATAATTATTTACACGGATATACAGGGAAAGTGGATCAGAGCCTGATTCATGATGCCATAACACCTATAACATCTGACAGAAAGATGGATATATACATAAGACAGTACGGTAACGTAATATCCGGGATATCATACGAGCTCAGAAGCCTCGACGGAACCGGACTGGTAGAACGCTCGGATGTATCTGATTATGACAGCGACGGCGGAATTATACATGCATCAATGGGTTTTCGCAATCTCATGGATTCCGGACGCGAATATATGCTTAAGATCAATATAGGAACCGAACAGGGCGAAAATGCAGCATTTTACACAAGAGTTATAATAATGGACGATGCATATACCGACAGGAAGCTTGATTATATTAATTTCTTCTCGGGATGTACGATGGATGCGGATTCACTTGATCAGATTACGGCCAAGCTCGAAACCGACTCTACGGGCGACAATACTAATCTGGGACGCGTCAATATACACTCCAGACTGTCACAGATAGGCTTTGCATCACTTAAGCCGGTCTTAGAAGGAGAACGTTATATCACGATTAATGAGATAGATAAAGCAACAGCATCGATAAGCGTCAGATATACCGCATCCACAGATGATGAACGGGGAAATTTCAGGTATAATGTCAAGGAATTTTACAGGATCAACCAGCCGGATGATACGGTAACTTATGTATACAGTTATGACAGATGGATGAACCAGGTATTTGATCCCGGATATGCAGTGAGCAGCACGGGAGAGCTGTACCTTGGAATATCAAGCGATGATGATATTGAGATGAAATCAGACTCATCGGGCAAAATAACGTGTTTTGTCAGGGAGAACAGCCTTTGGAGATATAATAGTGTAAGAAATGATTTTGTGAAAATATTTGATTTTTCGCAGAGTGATAACGGTGACCTGAGAGAGGATTATGAAGAGCATGCGGTCAGAATCCTTGACATTAACAGTGACGGGGATGTAAGGTTCATTGTTTACGGCTATATGAACAGAGGTATACATGAAGGCCGTACGGGAATTTCTGTTTTTACCTATGATGCGTCCGAGAATATGACGGACGAGATTATTTTTATTCCCAAAGAAGAACCGTACAAATCAATTGCGCAGGATATATCAATCCTCGCATATGTGAATGAGAATGATATTTTATATCTATATAATAGTAATACAATATATTCGGTGGATTGTAATACGAAAGAGTGCATGGTTGTTGCAGACCGTGTCATAACGGACAGCTGTGCGATGTCAGAAGCCGGAGGAATGTTAATGTACCAGACCGGCGATAAATCATACGACTGCAGCGAGATGTACATCATGCTTCTTGAGAACGGAGAAAAATACAGACTTGAAGCGGATGAAGGAAGACGTATAAAAGCTCTGGGATTTATTGATGGAAATGTTGTTTATGGGCAGGCCCGTGCCGATATGATATATGTGGACAATGACGGTAATGTTACATTTCCTATGGAAGCAATTTCTTTGATGAATAATCAATACGAGGTCGTCAGGGAATATGCGGTATCCAATACTTACATCATGGCGGTTTCCGTTAATGAGGACCGGATTACGATGCAGCGTGCGACACTTGATGCCAACAATAACCTCGTCAGAATTTCTGATGACAGACTTTTGAGCAGCGCGAATGAAAGTACAACATCGCTCATGCTTACAGAGAGGACAACCGAGAGCCGACAGAGAGAAAAGTACATTTCGCTCAGGATCAAAGCATCGGGAACGAAGGCATCATATAAGAGTGCATCATATAAATTCAGCGCAAATGTTACAATTAATATGGCGGCAGACGGCAATATATCCGATAAATATTATGTATATGGTTACGGATGTCTGTATGAGGTTACGGACAGCCTGTCACAGGCCATGAGCGCGGCAGCCGAAAGCGGCGGCGTTGTCGTTAACCATGATGCGCAGACTATATGGTCACGCTATAAGTCCAAGGAAAAGACCATCAAAGTACCGGAAGGGGCGCTGGTTACCTCGGATGATACCAGAATGGCGGCGGTTGGCACGCTTGTCAGACTTGCCGGGGCATCAGCCGGAGATATAAGCGGCAGCACGACAACCGAATGCATAGAATCTGCAGTCGGTAACGTTATTAATCTTACCGGAAGCAATATAGAAAATGCAATATATTATGTTGATAAAGGATATCCGCTGATCGCTAGAATCGGCTCTGACGAATATTGCATAGTATATGGTTATACGGCATCATCGGTAAAGATATATAATATGAGAACCGGCGAACAGTCGGCATACAGCTTTAAAGAATTTGATGCACTTACCGTACCATACGGAAGCGTATTGATAACGGCAGCATTTTAAGAATAACAGGATATGTGGTGATAAAAATGGCAACCAAATCTCATAAAAAGAAACATATGAATAAAGTTTTGAAAGCGGTTCTTATAATTTTGGGAACGCTTGCAGGTGTTCTGCTGATATTTATTATGGTATATGCAGGCAGCATCCTTAAGCTGCGCAAGAATGCCAAAGCAGTGACGTCGGGGGTTACGGCCGATACGTTCAGACAGATAGAAACAAGTATCGTGTATGATATAGACGGCGAAGAGATAACCTCGTTAAGCGGTACAAAAGATTTACATTATATAAGCAGTTCGGATATGCCGGATATACTTAAACGTGCTTTTGTAATAACGGAGGACAGGGATTTTTACAGCCATCACGGGGTGGATCTGTCAGCTATAATAAGGGCGGCAGTCGCCAATGTAAAACATAATGCAATAAAACAGGGAGCCAGCACAATTACCCAGCAGCTCGCCAAAAATATGTTCCTGACACAGGATGTCACATGGGAACGTAAGATAACAGAGATGTTCGCGGCCATGGAACTTGAGAAAAAGTTTTCAAAGGAGCAGATACTGGAATTTTACATAAACAATATATATTATGCCAACGGATATTACGGAATTGAGGCGGCGGCACAGGGATATTTCGGAAAAAGTGTTAATGACTTATCACTGTCACAGCTGATTTTCCTGGTGGCAATTCCGAACAATCCATCCAAATACGATCCGGTCAATAACCTTGATGCGGCCAAGAGCAGGCGTGATCTGATATTAAAACAGCTTTATGCCGAAGGTGAGATAAGCGGTCTGGATTATTATTCTGCAATAGAAGAAAAAATAGAGCTTGTTAACACAAAGAAGGACAGGCATGACTATGTAGAGACATATGTGTTCTACTGTGCAACGAGAGCACTTATGGAGAAAAACGGCTTTGTTTTCAAATATGAGTTCAGTTCAGACGAAGATGAACAGAATTACAACGATAAATATGACGAAATGTATTCGGAGTACCAGGCATCGCTTTTCACGGGCGGATACAGAATATATACGGCTATAGATATGGATAAGGAGAATCTTCTCCAGCAGATTGTGGATGACAAGATGAGAGGATTTACGGATGTCAATGACGAAGGTATTTATAAGACACAGGCGGCAGCAGTGTGCATAGATAACAGTACCGGACTCGTGACTGCAATTGTTGGCGGAAGAAGCCAGGACTATAATGGATATACGCTTAACCGCGCGTACCAGAGTTTCAGGCAGCCGGGAAGCAGTATTAAACCTGTGAATGTGTATGCACCATATCTTATGTCGGGACATACCCCTGATGAGAAAATAGACGATTCTCCGATTCTTGACGGTCCACATAATGTAGGTGATGAATACCGTGGTGAAATTACACTGACTGAAGCACTTGCATGGTCTTCAAATGTATGCGCATGGAAGATAATGGGAGAGATGACACCGGAGTACGGAATGTCGTTCCTTCATCTGATGGATTTTAAGAAATCGGCAGTCGATGATAATAATCAGGCAGCGGCAATTGGCGGTTTTACTGTCGGAGTGTCGCCGGTTGAACTGGCCTCGGCATACGCAACATTGGAGAATGACGGTGTATACCGCAATCCGACATGCATAGATAAGATTACCAATGCCAAAGGTTCCATAATAGTAGACAATACCGGTGATGAGACAAGGGTGTATACCGAGGAAGCATCCAGAATGGTTACCAAGATGCTTGAATATGGTGTCAATAAAGGAATACTTACAAGTGCAATAATGCCTGATGTGGTAGTGGCGGCCAAATCAGGAACAACCAATGATTACAAGGATGGCTGGCTGGCCGGATATTCAAGATATTACACCACAGTCGTGTGGGCCGGCAATGATAACCCGGCGACGGTTGACGGCCTGTCAGGCGGTACTTATCCGCTTTATATCTGGAAAGAATATATGGAGAAAATCCACAAGGGACTTGAGAAAAAAACATTTCCGGAATACGATGGCGAAAGTGACATGATCAATGATGCCACAGAACATGAATCCCAGGCGGAAACCGAAACCGAAACACATCCGGGTTATGGCGGAAGCTCAATGAATATAAGTGACGGAGACCGTAACACCAACGTGTCCGGAATGGGAGATAAGAATATTGATGTATCGGGAATGGGAGATAAAGACGCACCAAGATAACATAAATAAAGCGATGCCGATAAGTTACGGCATCGCTTTTATAATGGAATTATAATTATTCCTGATTATGATCTTTTTTGTATGCGTTAACTACTTTGTTAATTCTTTCTGTAGGATTAAGAAGGTGGCTTATGGAAGCATCATGGTTAAGTGTATCAATGAGAAGTGCAATGTATTTGCTCATGTCAACACTCACATAATAATCCCTTGAAAGAAGTTCAGGAGTCTGATATACGAGGTTGGTTGTGAGAACCTTGTCAAAAAGACCATCCTCATATGCCTTGTCGAATTTGGCCATACCATTGGTAAAAAGACCGAATGTAGCGGCAAGGTAAATTCTGCGTGCCTTACGTGCCTTAAGCTCTTTGGCAACATCAAGCATACTCTCGCCGGAAGAAATCATATCATCAATGATAAATACGTCCTTGCCTTCAACAGATGAACCGAGGAATTCGTGTGCAACGATTGGATTACGGCCGTCAACAATTCGTGAATAATCACGACGTTTGTAAAACATACCCATATCAAGACCAAGAACATTGGAGTAGTATACAGCACGTCCCATGGCACCCTCATCCGGACTGATGATCATCATGTGGTCACTGTCAAGTACAAGGTCATCCACATTACGAAGAAGAGCCTTAATGAACTGGTATACCGGCTGGACGGTTTCAAAACCGCTGAGTGGTATAGCGTTCTGCACACGCGGATCATGTGCATCAAATGTGATTATATTATCAACGCCCATTCCGATGAGCTCACGGAGTGCGAGGGCACAGTCAAGAGATTCTCTTCCGCTTCTCTTATGCTGTCTGCTCTCATAGAGGAAAGGCATAATAACTGAGATTCTCCTTGCTTTGCCGCCGAGCGCAGCGATAATTCTCTTGAGATCCTGATAATGGTCATCAGGAGACATGTGGTTAATTTCACCGCAAAGTGAATAAGTGAGACTATAGTTGCATACATCGACGAGAAGGTAAAGGTCATATCCTCTTACGGACTCGTTGATCACACCCTTGGCCTCTCCTGAACCAAAACGCGGAACGCTGGTCTTAACAATGTAATTATCTCTCTGGTAACCTGAGAATGCGATAGTTGTCTTGTGCTCGTTTTCCCGTTCGTTTCTCCAGTCAACAATATAGTCGTTGATTTTGGCACCGAGCGCCTCACAGCCCTTTAATGTGATAAGGCCAAGGCTTCCTACCGGGATAGTTTCAAGATCGTTTTCATGCAATTGCATAATGATGCTCCTCCATAATAGTGCGTTATTTCTTTTTGATAAATCTTATATCATCTCCGTAAAGCTTGAGAAGCTTGTAGGAGCTGGATATGCGTGAAAAAATTCTCTCGGAATACGCATCCATAAGCTCATTCAGTGCAAAATTGGTAGAGATTATGGTTGAACGGCCTCCGAGCAGACGGCTGTTAATACAGTGAAATAATTTGGAATTAGTGAAAGTATTGGACAATTCGGTGCCCAGGTCATCTATAATCAGCAGTTCACATTCTTCTATCTGAGACTGCATACCGCCATCGTCTTCATTATATGCGGAAAAACTGTCGAAAAGTTCAATTGCCGACATATACAAAACACTGTGTGCGTTATCAAGCAGTGCTCTGGCAATACAGTTGGACAGAAAAGTCTTACCGACACCTGTGTCGCCATAGAAAAGTATATTATCTCCGGAAGGAAAATGCTGTACAAAATCCTTGCATTTAGACAGCACGCTTTCGGCATTATCACGGGAACTTAATCCTGTAGAAGAATCTGTGAACTCTGTCGAGTAAAAATCAAGAGAAAAATTATCAAAAGTCTCATTCGATGAGTACCGTGTTATGTTGGATTCGCGGTAAAGCAGATCGATGGATGCCTGTATGAAACAGGAACATTTCTCATTACCGATATATCCTGTGTCTTTACATTTAGGACATACGTAATGCGGAGTAAGGTAATCTTTAGGAAAACCGGCCTGTACGAGAAGTCCGGACATCTGAGATTGTATCTGCGCAATGCGGCTGTTAAGCCCGGATAAAGTATTCTCTCCGCGCAGCGCAGCCTTTGCTGCATCAACGGAAAGCGAAGAAATCCTGTCCGATAAAGTCTTGTATTGCGGTACAGCCATATAAACCTCGGCAGTACGGGCATCGAGCTCATGTATGGTATTCATCTGCTTTGCGTTATATTCACGCATGATTTCGTTGTACTGTGAATTATTAAGTACCACAACCGGTTCCTCCGTCTATTTATCATTATTGAGAAGCTTCTTCTCAAGTTCTTCAAAATTATATGTACGTTGTGAAAAATTATTAAATTTGTTGGTTTTCGCCGGTGCCGGAGCCTTGGCCGTAACCGGAACGGTTATCTTGGCACGGAAACCTGCATCGAGAACCTTAAGGTCGGAGAGCGTGTGCACCCCGGCTGTTTTCCATTTACGGAGGATTCCGTCTGCATAACTGAAATTAGGCTTTCCCATGCTAAGAACAGTACGGCGGCAAGCCTCGGTGATCATTTCCTTGTCAAAACCGTAATCATCATACCAGCGGTTGATAAAATCAAGCTCGGCCGGTGTAAGGTTCCTGTCGGAAAGTCCGAACGCTTTCATAACCGGAAGGGTGCGTCTGCTGTATAAAGTGGAAGCATCCTTAGCGGCATCCACTGTGGAAATGCCCTGCTCGGTCCAGTTAATTGCAACTTTCTCCATATAACGCAGGCTGGTATGCTGGTTACTGACACAGTATTCAACAAGATACTCAATCAGTTCGCCGGACATTCCGAGCGTCTCACGTATGTAAAGGATCGTGCGTACATCTGTAGGACTTAGCGGAGCACCGATATATTTCTCGACAATATACAGAAGCTGTTTGATGTCCTCACGTTCACGAAGTTCGTCAAACTCTGCACGCGAAAAAGAAGATGCAGAGTCCGAAGGCACCTTATTATCGCTGATGGAAACCGCTGATTCATGCGTAGCGGCTGTTTCGAAAGCGGTAAGGTCATTAATTATTACAGAAACCGGTACGCCGGTTCCGTCAAAATCAACATTAAGAACATCATGCTCCGACCAATAACGCAGTGCGCGTACGATATCATTTTCTGTATGATTAAGACTGTCTGCGATTTCGCATAAAGAAAGTTCGCCCGGCACATCATTCATATGTCGTAAAAGATACAGATAAACTTTTACAAATTCACCGTTGGCATCCTTCATATACTTGTCCACAAAAATATTGGAAATGATGGTCTCTTTTGCGGTAACCGCGGAACAAATATTAACCTTATTCATAGCATGCATGTCCTCCGAAAATACGCTGTTATTGAGTATATCACAGCATATTTTAAAAGTCTAATAATTCTTAAGGAGTTCTTCTCCGACATCCACGATGTTGCCGGCGCCCATTGTAATTACCAGGTCACCCGGTCTGCAGGTGTCGACAATATGCTGTTCTATTTTGTGAAAATCAGGCTCATATAAACAAGGCGTTCCGGTCTTGTCGATTAAAGCCTTTATATCGGCTGATGATATGCCGAGAGTGTTTTTCTCGCGCGCCGCATAAATATCGGCAAGGATTACCTCATCAGCTCCGTGTGCAAGCACATCTGCAAAGTCATTTAAAAATGCCTTGGTCCTGGTGTAAGTGTGCGGCTGGAAAATAACCACGATACGGTTATGCGGATAGTTGGCAGCCGATGCCAGTGTCGCCGCAATCTCAGCAGGATGATGTGCATAATCATCTATAATGGTAAATCCGTTAAGCTCTCCCTTCTTCTGGAAACGACGGTCCGTTCCGTGAAAAGCAAGAAGAGACTTGGTGTATACGTCAGGCCCGATACCGAGGTGGACAGCAACTGCAATGGCTGCAAGGCTGTTGTATACATTATGGATACCCGGAACACCGAGCGTGATACGTCCGCATTCCTTTGAATGATGTATAAGAGTATAACTGCAGCATCCCGTATCGTTAAATGTAATATCTGCGGCCGTGTAATCACAGGAAGATGTACTTCCCACAGTAACTACCGGACACTTGGTATCTTCTGTTATATATGAATAATTATCAATATCGCCGTTGATTACAAGCAGTCCGTCCGCCGGAAGAAGCGCAGCATATCTGCGGAACGAGTGGCGTATATCATCGATATCCTTGAAGAAATCGAGGTGGTCCTCCTGCACGTTCAGTATGACACCGATTGTTGGGCAGAAAGAGAGAAAACTGTTGGTGTATTCACATGCCTCTGTAATAAAATTGGAAGAATGTCCTACCCTTAAATTACCTCCGATGGAATGAAGCATACCGCCGACCGATACGGTAGGATCGAGCCCGGCTGCAAGAAGTATCTCGGTAAGCATGGAAGTCGTTGTCGTCTTGCCGTGTGTTCCGGAAACTCCGATAGCTACCTTATAGTTAGACATAATCTCGCCGAGAAGTTCGGCTCTTGTAAGAACGGGAATGCCCTTTGCGGTAATTGCCGCAAATTCCGGGTTATCCGGGTGGATTGCCGCGGTATAAACCGCTACATCTATATCATCTGTAATATTGTCAGCAGTCTGGCCTATATGTACCGGAACACCCTGGCTTATAAGGCGGTCTGTCAGCTCGGACTGTTTCATATCCGAACCTGAAATTCTGAATCCCTTGGAAAGGAGTATGTCGGCGAGTCCGCTCATACTGATTCCGCCTATGCCCATAAAATATACATGAACCGGCTTGTTAAAATCTATATGATACATAATATCTCCAATCTTCAATCTGATTAGCTTATTTAAGTTATATTGTATACCATTTATAATATAAATGTAAAGTACATAAAAAAAGTTCCGGATACATAATAAGACAACCTATATTGTAAAATTTACACAAAAATTGTTTCCGGAACTGTTTTTTTTTAGTGAATTTACGATTTTTACTTTTAATTGCGTGAATGTTATGGTACAATAATATCACTACGAATGCAGACTAGTAAATATGCAGACTAGAGGTGATTTATATGGTAAAGAAAGAAATGATAGCCATGTTGTTGGCTGGCGGACAGGGCAGCCGTCTGGGTGTACTTACATCTAAAGTTGCCAAGCCGGCAGTTGCATTCGGCGGCAAATACAGAATAATTGATTTCCCGCTCAGCAACTGCATCAATTCAGGTATTGATACAGTGGGTGTACTCACACAGTATCAGCCTTTGAGACTTAATACTCATATCGGAATCGGTATTCCGTGGGATCTTGACCGTAATGTGGGCGGTGTTACGATCCTTCCCCCATATGAGAAGAGTACCAGCAGTGAGTGGTACACAGGTACTGCTAATGCTATTTATCAGAACCTGGATTATATGGAATTATATAATCCGGATTATGTACTTATTTTATCAGGCGACCATATTTATAAGATGGATTACGAGATTATGCTCGACTACCATAAGGCAAGCAATGCTGATGTCACAATCGCAGCAATGCCGGTTCCTATGGAAGAGGCCAGCAGATTCGGTATACTGATAACAGATGAAGATAACAGAATAACAGAATTTGAGGAGAAACCGGCTAATCCTAGAAGTAATCTTGCTTCGATGGGAATTTATATTTTCAGCTGGAAAGTCCTTAAGGAAGCACTCGTAAAAATGAAGGATCAGAAGGGCTGCGATTTCGGTAAGCATATCATACCTTACTGTTTCGAGAATAATAAGAGACTCTTCGCTTACGAGTACAATGGATATTGGAAAGATGTAGGAACACTCAGCTCATATTGGGAAGCTAATATGGAACTTATTGACATCATTCCTGAATTTAATCTTTATGAAGAATTATGGAAAATTTACACTAAGGCAGATGCGATTCCGCCACAGTACATATCGGCAGATGCCCATATTGAACGAAGCATAATAGGTGAGAGCACGGAGGTCTACGGAACTGTCAAGAATTCCGTAATCGGATCCGGCGTTATCATAGAAGAGGGTGCGCAAGTAGTTGACTCAATCATTATGCAGAATACCGTAGTAGGCAGAAACGCCAGAATTCAGAAGGCGATTATCGCTGACAGCGTTGAAATCGGTGAGAATGTCGAGATCGGTGTGGGCGAGGAGGCACCAAGTAAGCTTGATGCCAAGATTTATGCCTCTGATCTGGTTACAATCGGCGAGAACTCATATATTCCTGCAGGCGTTAAGATTGGTAAGAACACAGCTGTTTCAGGCGTTACCGAGAGTTCGGATTATCCGGACGGATTACTTGAGTCAGGTGGATATATCATTAAGGCAGGTGAAGACAGATGAGAGCAGTTGGTGTAATTTTAGCAGGCGGAAATAACAAATTAATGCGCGAGTTATCCAATAAGAGGGCAATCGCGGCAATGCCTATAGCGGGCAGTTACAGATCTATAGATTTTGCACTGAGTAATATGTCAAATTCGCATATCGGTAAGGTTGCGGTTATCACACAGTATAATGCAAGATCGCTTAATGAACATCTGAGTTCATCCAAGTGGTGGGATTTTGGCAGAAAGCAGGGTGGTTTGTTCGTATTCAACCCTACGATTACCAATGAACATAGTGTATGGTACAGAGGAACAGCCGATGCGCTTTATCAGAACATTGATTTCTTAAGGAACAGCCATGAACCGTATGTTGTAATCGCATCGGGGGATGGTGTGTATAAGCTTGACTACAATAAGGTGTTGGAGTATCATATTGAGAAGAAGGCTGATATCACAGTTGTTGTCAAGGACATTGATTCGGCTGAGGATGCCAGAAGGTTTGGCGTTGTCAGACTTGCCGAGGACAACAGGATAACCGATTTTGAAGAGAAGCCGGTTGAGACGGACATTACAACCGTATCGACAGGAATTTATGTAATAAGAAGACGTCTTCTTATTGAACTTCTCCAGAAAGCGGATGAAGAAGACAGATACGATTTTGTTAAGGATATTCTCATCAGATATAAGAATATCAAGAGAATATACGGATATAAGCTTGATACATATTGGAGTAATATCTCTACGGCGGAAGCATATTTTAAGACTAATATGGACTTCCTTAAGAAGGATGTAAGAGATTTCTTCTTTAAGCAGTATTCCGACATTTATTCCAAGGTTGATGACCTGGCACCTGCCAAATATAACCCGGGATCAAGCGTTAAGAACAGTCTTATTGCCAGCGGATGCATTATCAACGGTAATGTTGAGGATTCGGTAATCTTTAAGAAGGTTTACATCGGCAATAATTGTACAATCAAGAATTGTATCGTGCTCAATGATGTTCACATCGGTGATAACAGTTACTTTGAAAACTGCATCATAGAGAGCAGGGACACTATTAAACCGAATACAACTTATGTGGGCAAGGATGGAGAGATTAAGATCGTTATTGAGAAGAACGAGAGATACTCTATCTGAGATAAGTTCTGATTCACACATTTACAGATTTTAAGGATATTACAGAGAAAGGACAAAATTATGCAGATAACAGATGTCAGAATTCGTAAGGTGGAGAAAGAGGGTAAAATGAAAGCAGTAGCATCAATCACCATTGATAATGAATTCGTAGTTCATGATATCAAGATAATCGACGGCGATAAGGGACTCTTTATTGCTATGCCGAGTAAGAAGACACTCGACGGTGAATATAGAGACATCGCACATCCTATTAATTCCGAGACAAGGGATCGCATTCAGCGAAGTGTGATCCAGGCATATGAAGCCACAGAGGAATAACAGGAACTAAAGTTAAACAAGTAAGCGCCATACAGCATGGAACTGTGTGGCGCTTTTTTTCTAATCCAATATATTCTCACCCATATCACACAGAAGTTCATTGAGTTCCATAACGGTGAGCTGTTTGTTCAATGCGAAAATAATAATGCTGTCACGACGGCTTTTGGAATACAGTCTTCCATATCCGGCGGCCGCAAGCGCACGGTCGGTGCGGGCGGAATCAAGCTTAATTGCCGTACATATCGCAATTACCTTATCACGGGATGGCTTGCGCGTTCCGTTAAGGATCTGGTAACCGTAATTCCGTTGGATGAGGGATTCCCTTATAACATCGGCTGTCTGAAGATTGTTATCATTGATTATATCGTTAATATATCCGGCAAAATCAGGAACATCGTCTTTGGAAAGTGTGTCCGTATAATTGCCAAGATCCGTTTTGTTTGTAATACCGGAGAGTATTTTCATTAATTCGTCGGTTGTTTTCTGGTTCATATGTAATCCTTTATGTGTTATAATGTAAAAATAATACAATTTTAATTATCTAAAAGCAAGGGGCAAAGATGAAACTGTCGGACGAATACAGACTGTCACAATACAAGGACCTTGATATACTTGCGGGAAACGCAAGTGTTCATCTGGTGAGAAATGAAGCAACGGGCATGATCTGTGTGCAAAAACGTACTGCAATCGACCGGATTGCGGTGTATGAATATCTAAGGTCAATGTCCGTTCCGGGAATACCGCATATATATGAATGCATAGAAGACGGGGACAGCCTTGTTATCGTGGAGGAATACATAAATGGCCGGACGATAGAAGAGATAGTGGCTGCGGATGGCCTTTTTACGCCGGAACGTGCGCTTGAGATCATTGCAGAACTTTGCGATATATTGAAACCGCTTCATGAGTCACAGGATCCTCTTATCTGCAGGGACCTGAAAGCGGCGAATATAATGATTGAGGAATCCAAAAGAGTGGTAATTGTTGATTTTGACATAGCGAGGATTTACAGACCGGGACTTAATAAAGACACAACACTTCTTGGAACCGAAGGATATGCAGCGCCGGAACAGTTTGGCTTCGGCCAGACGGACTGGCGGACGGATATTTATGCATTGGGAGTGCTGCTCAATTATATGATAACAGGAAAGATGCCCGCGGATGGGATGCCGTCAGGCAGAGTGGGAGATATAATAAGCAGATGTACCAGGATTAAGCCGGATGAACGTTATGCTAATGTTTCGGAGCTTAAGGCGCAGATTACCCGGCAGGATATTGTTCATCCCGAATGCAGAAGAAAATTCCTGCCGCCGGGCTTTAGAACCCTGAAACCGTGGAAAATGATAATAGCGCTGTTGGGATACGCGGGAATAACGGCAGTATGCTGTGCTGTAGTATATAACACTCCGGACGGACCGGCACCAATGCGCGAACAGATAACCGGCCGCATCACGTTGTGGATATCACAGATGGTTATGATATTTATTGTTTGTAATTATTGCGGTATCAGGGACAGGATGCCGATTGTGAAAAGCAGGTATCTTTTTGTCAGGATTGCAGGATATATTATACTTGAATTTCTGCTTATTCTGGCTGCAGCGGCGGCATCGTCTTTTATAGATATATTTATCTGATAAAATGTATGCAGGCTGCATACCAAATACCGGTTCCGGACGTGTATTATGTAATCAAAACATAACACGGAGGAAAAGGATATGGAACAGGAAGTTAAGAAGGAAACCAAAATCTGCAAATACTGCAAAACGGAGATCCCGAAGAATGCAAAGGTATGTCCGGTATGCCGTAAGAAACAGAAGCATATAGGCGGGTTTATTGCACTTGGTATCGTCGCACTTATTGTTGTGATTATTATAGCAGCCAATGCGGGAAGCGATTCCAAACCAAAGAAAGTGGGCGATGACAAAAGCGCTTCGGCCGGCAGCAGTGACAGTGAAGAGAAAGATGTTTTCACTAAGGGCGAGATAGCAGAAATGAACGGAGTCCAGGTGACGCTTAAGGATTATGAGGAAAGTAAAGGCACTGAATTTCTGACACCTGATGACGGAAATGTGTTTGTCATCGTGACATTTGAAATCGCCAATAATTCGGATTCTGAAATTTCAGTGAGCAGCATTGCTAGTTTCGAGGCGTATGTTGATGATTATTCGGTGAGTACATCAATATCAGCCGAGTCAGTCAAAGACGGTGTCGGCATCCTTGACGGAACAGTGGCGGCAGGCAAGAAAATGAGTGGTATAATCGGATACGAGGTCCCGAAAGACTGGAAAAACATGGAAATAAGTTTTACAGATAATGTATGGAGCGACTCGGCATTTAAGTTTGAAATAAACAAGTAAATCCGTAAGTATATTTTATATAGAGAGACTGTGTCGGAATGATGCAGTCTCTTTTGATGTACATATTTCTTGCGGACCCCCGGAATGTGTAGTATAATTATAACATCCGGGGAGGGAAAGAGGAAACTATGAGAAAATGGTTTAGAAGTGCCCTGGCAGTTCTTCTTGCAGGAGTAATGATGATTCCTTCGGGAGTCGGAGTACTTGCCGGGAATACGGATAGTGGTATTACAGATGATACCATATATAATGCTTATGAGACACCGGAATATCCGCGTACGGCTTTTATTGCGGATGACAGACCGGTAGACAGGATTTATGATGTCGCAGATGATAATAATATCGTGCAGGCAGCGGCACTTGAAAGTGCCTATATTCCGTCAGGGATTCTTACGGATTCATATCCGTCAATAAGGAATCAGAGCCCTTACGGTACATGCTGGGGATTTGCACCGACATCGCTTGCGGAACTCAGTGTATTGAATAACGATGGTACGCTTCTTGATCTGAGTGAACTTCATTCGATTTATTTTGCATATCATTACACATCCGCGGATGGTAAAGACGGTGTTAAATATCTGCCGACAGCCGGCTATAATTACCTTTCCATGGGTGGCGATCCGTCATTCATATATCATACATATGCCAACTGGGTAGGCGTGGCAGATGAGAAGACTGCTCCTTACAGTGAGGCAGCGGCCACACTTGAAAGCGGTTTATCGAATGATATAGCGATGAACGACAGCGCACATCTTAGGAATTTCTATATAGTAAATAAAGCGGACAGAAAATACATTAAGCAGCTTATTAAAGAATACGGCGGCGTTGGAATGTCATATTATGATGATAATCAGTATTATGATTATTCGACCAATTCCTACTATTCAACAATGTCTGGTAATACTAACCATGCAATAAGTGTTGTCGGATGGGATGATGATAAGGTAACTAATTCTTCCAACAAGGGAGCCTGGCTTGTAAGGAACAGCTGGGGAAGTGACGAATACAGTCATTTCGGCTATTTCTGGATGTCATATGACGAGCCGTCTATTTATGACAGGGTATATGCACTTGATTGTGTAAGTGATACCGGCAGCAGTGATGATGATTTTTATGATCATAATTATCAATATGATTTATCGGCATATTCTCAATATGGCTGGATCGGAAACGGAACATCTTCCACAATTGCCAATATATTTACGGCAACGGGAACACAATCGCTTAAGGCGGTAGGTGTGGAGACACAGAATCCGAATATTAATTATACCGTTAACATATATACAGACATTGCGAATTCATCCAATCCGGAAAGCGGAACACTTGTAAGAACACAGACAGGAAGCTTCACATATCAGGGATTCCATACAATTAAGATGGATAATCCTTTAACGCTGACCAAGGGAAAAACATTTTCCGTAGTCATTAAACTGGAGTCCATGGATGGCAAATCAGGCGCATACTATGTAATGGAAAGCAAGTATAATCTTGGTAATGCGGCATCATGGTATTGCGGCGGAGAGAAGGGACAGAGCTTCTATTATAATTATGGATGGCGTGACATGGTCGAGAGCATGGGAGCCAATGTTCGAATCAAGGCATATACGGATGATGTGCAGATACAGAAGCCATCCGCACCGTCCGGACTGTCAGTATCAAATACAATAGCATCACTCACGCTCAAATGGAACGCTGTAACAGACGCAACGGGATATGAGATATACAGAGCAGGAACAGATGGAAAGTACAGTAAAATAACGACAGTTACATCAACAAGCTATGTTGATACCAATGTCAAAAATAATACACAATATTCATACAAAATAAAAGCATACAATGCAGCAGGCGCGAGTGCATTTTCAACAGCTGTGTCACTTAAGAAGACCCAGATATCCGTAAGTAATCTTAAGGCAGATGCCAACGGCAGTAAAGTACAGTTAAGCTGGACCGGAGGAGTAACCGGAGCAGAAGGATATGTGATCTACAGAAGAACAGAAGAAAGCAAAAGTTATACTGAGATAGGCAGAACATCCGGAAACACATATTCCGATACGATAAGCGCAGGAATAAAGTATTATTATGCTGTGGCAGTTTATTCAGGAAGCAGAACGGAAGATAAGTGTCCGGAAGTCGGAGTGATGTATCTTGCAGAGCCGGCAGTAACCGGAGCATCCAACATAACCTCCGGAGTGCAGGTTAAATGGAGTAAGGTAACCGGAGCAACCGGATACATAGTATACCATAAGGGAGCAGGCAAAGGCTGGGCGCGAATTGCGGATATTAAGGATGGCTCAACAGTAAATTATACAGATACGACAGCGGAAAGCGGAACGACATATACATATACTGTCAGAGCATATAACAAAGACACGATGAGTGACTGGAACAGCACAAAGTCGCTTATGAGAATCTCAGATACCACATTAACCGGAGCATCCAACATAACCTCCGGAGTGCAGGTTAAATGGAGTCAGGTAACCGGAGCCACAGGCTATATAGTATACCGCAAGGGAGCAGGCAAAGGCTGGGGACGCATTGCAGATATCAAGAGCGGATCAACCGTAAGTTATACAGATACGACAGCAGCAAGCGGAACGACATATACATATACAGTCAGAGCATACAACGGAAGCACGATGGGAGACTGGCACAGCGCGAAGTCACAGATGAGACTTTCCGACACGACAGTTTCTGGAGCATCCAACATAACCTACGGAGTGCAGGTTAAATGGAGCAGGGTAACCGGAGCCACAGGCTATATAGTATACCGTAAGGGAGCAGGCAAAGGCTGGGGACGCATTGCAGATATCAAGAGCGGTTCAACCGTAAGTTATACAGATACGACAGCGGCAAGCGGAACCACATATACATATACAGTCAGAGCATACAATGGAAACACGATGGGAGACTGGCACAGCGCGAAATCGGTCAAGAGACTGTCAGATCCTAAACTCACATCGGCATCTAAAGTAAGCGGAGGAATCAATGTCAGATGGACTGGAGTAACCGGAGCTACAGGATACATAGTATACCGCAAGAGCGGATCCGGAAGCTGGGGAAGAATCGCAGATATCAAGAGTGGTTCAACCGTAAGTTATACGGACAGGACCGCTAAAGCAGGAACTACATATACATATACAGTGAGAGCATACAGTGGCAGTACGATGGGCGACTGGAGTTCAACAAAAACAGCCAGAAGATAAGAGATAACAGAGGCGGGATGCGTAGGCATCCCGCTGTTTTTATACCGTAATGACTTCCGGGTGCGAACTGCCGTCCTTGGACAGGTTGCGGAATTCTCCGGGGGTCATGTGCATGTGTTCTTTAAAAACCTTATTGTAATAACTGATATTATCATAACCTGAATCAAGTGCAATACGGCTTATCGGCAAATCGGTTTTCTCAAGCATTTCTATGGAACGGCTTATACGGTAGAAATTCAGATAACTGATTACCGACATACGGGTCATCGATTTGAAAAAACGACATAACTGTCCTTCACTTATATGAAAGACATCAGCCATCTGCTCAATGGTAATATTTTCGCGGTAGTTCATCTGAAGCCATGACAGCATTGATTTGATACGCACCATGCGGTGGTCGGATGAAGTGTCCGCCTGTGAAACTGCGTGCTCGGCATGTTCAAACATCATATACCACACAGCACAGATATCGGATTTTATGAGAAGTTCAAAGCCGGGACGGTGTTCCTCATATAAAAGTCGTATTTCCGTCAGCCTGTCGGCGATGTCCTTATGCCATGCTTCCGAGCCGTCCAACAGTTCGGGAAAAATAATTTCCCCACCAGCTACCGGCGTAACATATTTACGGTGGATGTCATCCGCGGGATACCCACCGAACAGGTCAGGAAGAAAGTCAACCGCATAGAAATCAACCGCCGTTCCACCCTCGGCACTCATAAAATGCAATACATCAGGTCTTATAAAAAGAATGTCGCCTTCACGGACTTTTATGGAGCGTTCATTGATGCCAAAATCCGCCTCTCCACTTGTGACGACCAGAAATTCAAATTCACTGTGCCAGTGCCAGCCGACACGCTCGGAAATACCGGGATTGGTAATTATATCGTGAACCTTAAGTGGAAACAGTACATTTCCGTGGGGCTCTTTTTCTTTGAGAAGAGAATCGTGCAAGTTCATGCTTCCTCCTACATATAATATCAAAATAGTGTTAGTAATAGGCAAAAAAGATATAGAATTATAACTATAAAGTCATTATAATGTCACTATATAAAGATATCAAGCAGATATTGCGGAAAGGGACAGGTTATGATTTTTAAACAGGAGAAAAACGTATTATTTTTTACTCACCAGACGGAGAAAATCCGTATTGAAGCATGGGGAAAGGATTCACTTCGTGTACGCAGCACCAAAAATGCCGCATTTACCGGAAATGACTGGGCGCTTACCGAGGAGAAGGAGGATTGTTCGGATGCGGTTAAGATTACAATCGACGGCAGAACAGCGAGCATCACAAACGGCCGCATAAGAGCGGATGTGAATGAGGTTGGCATTCTTTCTTTTTACAGAGATGGCAAACTTATCCTCAGGGAATATTACAGAAGTTATTACGGTACCATCAGCAATGAGAGCAGATGCCTCAAACTGATTGCCCGCAATTACAAGCCGATAATCGGCGGAGATTATTCGCTCACGATGAGATTTGAGAGCAACGACGGTGAGAAACTTTACGGAATGGGCCAGTATCAGCAGCCGTACCTTGAACTCAAGGGATGTGTGCTTGAACTTGCACAGAGAAATTCACAGATTTCCATTCCTTTTACCGTGTCAAGTCTCGGTTATGGTTTCCTCTGGAACAATCCGGGTGTCGGAAGTGCTTCTTTCGGTAAAAATTATACCGAGTGGGTTGCACAGGCTTCCAAGGAAATCGATTACTGGATCACAGTAGCAGACGCACCGCGCGGAATCATTGAGAATTATACGGCAGTTACAGGACGCGCTCCTATAATGCGAAACGACGTTCTCGGTCTCTGGCAGTGCAAACTCCGTTACAGAACCCAGGACGAGGTTCTTTCGGTTGCCCGCAAATACAAGGAACTCGGAATACCGCTTGACGTAATCGTCATCGACTTTTTCCATTGGACAAGACAGGGCGACTGGCATTTCGACCCTGAGTACTGGCCGGATCCAAAGGCTATGGTTGATGAACTTCATTCGATGGGAACAAAGGTTGTCGTATCCGTATGGCCTTCGGTTGACCGCAAGAGTGAGAATTTTGAGGAAATGTACGAGCGCGGACTTCTTATGACAACCGAGCGCGGAACAATCGAGACATATGATTTTCAGGGCGACTGCCTCATAATCGATGTGACCAATCCTGAAGCCAGAGAATTTATCTGGGAAAAATGCAAGAAAAACTACTACGACTACGGTATCGACATGTTCTGGCTTGACAACGCTGAGCCTGATCTTGCCGTATACGATTATGATAATTACAGATACCACATGGGAACAGCTCTTGAGGTCGCCAACATTTATCCAAAGCTTTATGCCAAAGCATTTACGGACGGCATAGCCGCAGAGGGCAATGCTGACAACATGCTCCACCTCGTAAGATGCGGCTGGGTCGGTTCCCAGAAATATTCAACGCTCATCTGGTCCGGTGATGTTCCGAGCACATTTGAATCACTGCAGGATCAGCTCGCAGCAGGCCTCAACATGGGTCTTGCCGGAATTCCTTGGTGGACAACCGATATCGGTGGTTTCATGACAGATGATGTCGCCGACCCGATATTCAGGGAGCTTCTTATAAGATGGTATGAATTTGCGGTATTCACCCCAATACTCCGCATGCATGGAGACCGTGGACCACACAACATTCCGCCGCTTTCAGATAAGGATTTTGGCGGTGGCTATCTCTACACAGGCCAGCCAAACGAACTTTGGAGTTATGGCGAGGACAACATGAAAATCATGCTTGATTACCTCAAACTCAGGTGGTCCCTCAAGCCTTATATCGAGAAACTCATGAAGGAAGCTCATGAGGACGGCTCACCGCTCATGCGTACAATGTTCTATGAGTTCCCTGACGATGCTAAGTGCTGGGAAGTTACCGACCAGTACATGTTCGGTGACAAATACCTTGTAGCTCCGATTCTCGAAGCCGGAATGAACGAGCGAAAAGTATATCTTCCGGCCGGCAAGTGGGAGAACATCCACGACCACAGAATCTACGAAGGTTCTGACACGATAACCTGCGACGCACCACTCGACATTATACCGGTGTTTGAACGGAAATAGGAAAGCCGCCGGAAGCCGCCGGCTAGAACACTTCCGTCGGAAGCCGCCGGTCAGAACACTTCCGTCGGCACACTCTCGTTTGGAAGCCGCCGTCCAGAACCCTTCCGTCGGCACACTCTCGTTTGGTTGCAGGCGCAGCGGATGCTAAAACCCGCCTTTGGCGGATTAAGCACCGGCGTCTGCAAACAGCCGCGGAAGTGTTCAGTCCGGCGTTATATATACGCGCGATGGTAGTCTGAGACTACATTGAGGTTAGTGCCGCGCGAAGTATAAGAGACAGTTTCTCTTGAGATGCAGTTATATTCCGGTTGAAGATACATAAGCAACCCGCGGAGAAACTCATAAACAGTCGTGAGAGCATCTCCGCGTGAATTATATGACATATTTCTGACCGTAGAACCGGCTCCACCCGGCCAATGAATACATAAACACCCCGACATAAGCCCACTGCGGCTGTCTGCACACGCCGGAG
>OMAO01000021.1_pt1 | contig 130356 bp, 125 predicted proteins | sample 1644641 | NCBI WGS metagenome assembly OMAO01 (sample SAMEA103958120, study PRJEB25191) | human gut metagenome | biome: human-associated habitat [ENVO:00009003]; feature: intestine environment [ENVO:2100002]; material: feces | place: Germany | collected 2013/2015
CGGTGACAGCTCTCCCGGAGGGAGAGCCAAGTAAAAATGGGCTTCGCCCTTTCCGGTGACCCCCAAAAAACTCCCCGGCGGACGCAGGGTCCGCCGGGGAGTTTTCCGGCTCCGGGGAAGGTTATGTACCCTCCGCCGGGCCGCTATACCAATCTGCTGCGGGGCAGGCCGAAGCTCACCGCAATGGCGTCGTCCACCCGCTCCATCACCGCGCCGTCCACCCGGCCCATCCGCTCCCGCAGGCGGCGTTTGTCCAGGGTGCGGATCTGCTCCAGCAGGATCACGGAATCCTTGGGCAGACCGCAGCACTGGGCCGCCACCTCAATGTGGGTGGGCAGCTTGGCCTTGCCCATCTGGGAGGTGATGGCCGCCGCGATGACGGTGGGGCTGTGGCGGTTGCCGGTGTCGTTCTGCACGATCAGCACCGGGCGCACGCCCCCCTGCTCGCTGCCTACCACCGGGCTCAGGTCGGCATAATAAATTTCGCCGCGCTTGACATTCGTATCCACAAACGTTCACACTCCGCCGGAAGAAGTACCCGGAAAAAACGGGTCACTTTCATTCTCCCACGCAACCCGGGGATTTATACCCGGTTTTCCCGCCCCGCTTCATTCTATGGGGCGGCAGGCGGCGGCGTGCGTCAGAACCGCAGCAGCAGTTCCCGCTCCGTCACCTGTCCGTTCTGTAAATACACCCGGGGCACCCGCTTGCTGACGGCGCAGGTCAGCTCATAGGGAATGGTCCCCGCCTGGGCGGCCATGACCTCCACCGGGTTGTGGGGCCCGAAGATCTCCACCTCGTCCCCCACGTCCACCCCCGGCAGGTCCGTCAGGTCGATCATGGACATATCCATGCAGATGCGGCCCCGCTGGGGCGCGGGCCCCTTGGCGGTCATCAGGCTGCACCGGTCGGACAGGCACCGGAAGAACCCGTCGGCATAGCCGTAGGGCACCACGCCCATGCGGGTGCGCCGCTGGGTGGTGAACAGCCGCCCATAGCTGACGGAGGTGCCCGGCTCATAGGTCTTGGTGGTGCTGATGGTGGTTTTCAGGGTCATCACCGGCCGCAGGTCCAGCCCCTGGGCAAACTCGCCATAGCCGTACAGCAGCAGACCCGGCCGCACCATGTCCAGGTGCATCTCCGGATAGCAGGCGGTGGCCCCGGTGTTGGCGCAGTGGCGCAGGGGGAACCGCACCCCCCGCTTTTCCTCCACCGCCCGGATCACCCGGCAGAACAGGTCGAACTGCCGCCGGGTATAGGCCCGGCTCTCCTGGTCCTGCTCGTCGGCCACGGCGAAGTGGGTGAAGATGCCCTCCGCCTCCAGCCCCGGCAGGCCGCAGGCCTCACAGATGCCCTCCACGCCGCCGTCAAAGTGACTGCCGTCACAGAGGTAGCCCAGCCGGGACATGCCGGTGTCCACCTTGATGTGGATTTTCAGGGTCCCGCCCAGGGCCGCGGCCTCCCGGCTGTATTCCAGGGCCTTGGCCTTGCAGGTGACCGCCTGGGTAATGTGGTGCTCTATCAGCCGCCCCACCTGCTCCTTGGGGGTGTGGCCCAGGATCAGCACCGGCATGGTCACGCCGTTGGCCCGAAGCTCCATGGCCTCGTCGATGCTGGACACTGCCAGATAGTCGGCTCCCAGCTCCTGGAGGGTCCGGGCCACCTGCACGGCCCCGTGGCCGTAGGCGTCGGCCTTCACCACGCCCAGGAAGCGGACCTTCGGCCCGATATGCTGCCGCAGGCGGCCATAGTTGTGGGCCAGAGCGTCCAGGTCGATCTCCGCCCAGGTTCTCTTTAATGTGGATTCCATGATGATAGCCTCTCTTTATTCTGAAGTGAAGGACAGCAGCCGTGCCGTCAGCACCACGCGGCTGTCCTGAGAAAACTCGGCATACAGCGGGGCCCCGTCCCCGCCCAGCCACACGGTGCACAGCACCTTGCCGCCGGGGGCGGTGGTGTCCAGGGCCAGGCGCAGGCAGTCAAGCCCCTCCAGGGTCTCCTGCCCCGCCTCCACCAGATACCCCTCCTCCATGGCCCGCAGCAGCCACGGCAGGCAGTTGGCCGGGGCCACATCCCGCAGACTTCCGGCGGACAAAGCCGCCCCGTCATAGGACACCGTCAGATCCTCTCCGCTGACGGAGGCCGTCAGCCCCGCCAGGTCCTCAGGGCCTGTAACGGTGGTCCCGGCGCCGGTGGGGGTCCAGTCGCAGGACACGGTGAACGTGCGGTTCTCCGTCTCCAGATGGCAGGTGATCTCCGCCTCCATATGGGCGGCCTGCATCTCCCGGTACCGCTGGCGCAGACTCTCCGCCTGCGACGCGGTCTTTTTTCCGCAGCCGGCCAGCAGCAGCGCCGCCGCCAGCAGCCATACCAAGCATTTTTTCACGGTAAACCCTCCCTTTCCGGAAGGCTTTCCGTTATCCCAATATCTATCTGTCTGTCACGCTGCCCGCCTCGGACCGTTATGCGCCTCGCAGAGTTCGCGGCTCGCAGGCCGCGAATCAAGTCCGATCCATTTTTCGCGGCGGCGCCCCCCCAAGGGGACTTCCGTTGGGCGTGTACGTCGCGAAAAATACTTTGCGCGGAGAGAGTGTGTCCAAATGAGCAAAAGGCTCATTTGGACGCGCGGGTCGGAGCGGGAACCTAATTTATCCAAAAGAGCAAAGCTCTTTTGGATAAGCCTCACTCCGTGACCTCCCGCAGAGCCGCCGGGATCCGGTCCAGCAGGTCCGATGGGGTCATGCCCCACAGGCCCACCTCCCGGGCGGCCAGATCCCCGGCCCGGCCATGGAGCCACACCGCGGCGCAGCAGGCGTCCATAGGCGGCAGGCCCAGGCCCAGCAGACTCACCAGCATCCCCGCCAGCACATCGCCGCTGCCGCCCTTGGCCATGCCGCAGTTCCCGGTGGGATTGCGCATACACCGCCCGTCCGGGGCGGCCGCGATGGTCCCCGGCCCCTTCAGCACCAGGTATACCCCGTGCTCCCGGGCGAAGTCCGCCGCCGCCCGCTCCCGGCCCGGAGAAAGATCGCCTCCGGCCCGGACAAACTCCCCCTCGTGGGGGGTCAGCACGGTGATCCGGTCCCGCCGCCGGGACAATGCATCCATATGCCCGGAAAGGGCGTTTATGCCGTCTGCGTCCAGCACCAGCGGCCGGGGCAGATCCAGCAGCCGCCGCACCAGCCCGTCGCACCCGGGGCTGCGCCCCAGACCGCAGCCCACCAGCACCGCATCGCAGCCCCCGGCCCGCTGCCGGATGGCCTCCTCCGCCAGGGGGGACAGCTTCCCCTCCTCCGACGGCAGGGGGAAGGGCATCGCCTCGTCGCATTTCATTGCCGCCACCGGCCACACCGGCTCCGGCACCCCCAGGTATACCAGCCCCGACCCGGTGCGCACCGCCGCCCGGCCGGCGAAAACCGCCGCGCCGGAAAAGCCCACGCTGCCGCATACGCACAGCACCTTGCCGAAGGTGCCCTTGTGGCCCATGGGGTCCCGCCGGGGCAGAAGCCGCCGCACATAGGCCGCCGTGATCTTCTCCATCCCGTCACCTCCCGGATTTTTCCCTTAGTATAGCACGGTTTTTCTCCGGTGGCGAGATTTTTTTGTCCGCCGCGTCAACAATTCCGCCGGTTGACAAGACAGGGAAAAGGGGGTATATTGTGGTATATAAAAAAACAGGGAGGTTTTCACTATGCTCGATTCTACCCGACAGTTTATCCAGGCCATGGACGCCAAGAACATCAAGCACTCCGACATTGAAACCACCGAATCCGGCAAGGAGGCCGTCACGGTTACATATACCGGCGACAGTATGCCCTCCGTCCGTATGCGCTTTTTCTTCAACAGTGACTGCGAGGATGTGGCTATCCGCGTGTTCGACATTGTGAAGATTCCCGACAGCAAGGTGGACGGCTTTTTCAAGGAGGTCAACGCGGCCAACCAGCGCTTCCGCTTCTTCAAGTTCGTGCTGGACACCGATGACAACACCGTCCAGGCGGAGATGGACGCCGCCTTCCGCACCCACGACGTGGGCGAGATCTGCCTGGAGCTGATGATCCGCTGCGTGGACATCTGCGACAAAGCCTATCCCGACTTCATGAAGGCCCTCTGGGCCTGATCCGCCGAGCGATCTCAGCCGCAGGACCCACACGGTCCTGCGGCTTTTTTGCCGAATTCCGCAGCGCGTTGTCTTGACAGAAGCACCCGCGCTATTTATACTATAGATGAGAAACTGCGCGTATTTTCGATAAGCCCGCGTGTTCCGGCGGGCGAAAAAGGAGGAAATCAGCCGTTATGATTCTTGTTTTTCTGATTCTGGCAGGTGTTCTGATCTGGGCCCTGTGCAAAACCGACACATTCAGCCGCAAATCCAAATCGGGCGGGGACGATCTGGAGCGGCTCCGCCGGGAGTGGGAATCCCAGGGGCCGCAGGAGCCTGCCCAGGGGAGCGGCGCGGCGGATCAGTCGGATCTGGAGCGGATTCGTCGCCAGGTCTGGGAGGATAAAAAACGCCGGGAGGTCAGCGAAATGGCCAAGCGGGCCGCCGAAAAGGAGACGGAGGAGCAGGACGCCCTGGCCTTCCAGAAGGCCCTGGAGGACAAGTTTTTAGCCAGCTCCACCACCCGCAGGATCATCGACGCCATCGGCGACGGCACCGGCCGCCTGCCGGAGGAAATCGCCGTTTACGATGACCGCGTCACCGGCTGCACCGACGGCCGCACGCGGACCTTCGGCTTTGCCGCCAACCGCGTGCCGCTTCTGAACAAGGTATACACCATCGAGGGGAAATTCGTGAAAACGGTCCACAACCCTAAGGAAGCCCTGGCCCGCGCTATTGACCGCATTCTGGGCGGGCAGTACAACGTCGAGCACAGCGGCCCCGACCACGTCCTCCTGCGCCTCAAGCCCACCACCCCGTGGTAAACCCATCGGATCAAGAAAAACATAAAAAACAGAGGAGACTGTCATGATCGCAATTGTTATACTCGTTTCCCTGGCGCTGCTGTTCGTCGTCTACAGCGCCCGCACCCGGAAAGAAAGCGAATCCCCCTCCAGGCACGCCACTCCGGAGGAGCTTGCATATGCCGCCAAAAGGCTCCGGCAGGAGGAGGAAGAAAGACTCCGGCAGGGTGACGCGAAAAATGCCGTGGCATTCCAAAAGGCCCTGGACGAGAAATTCTTAGCCAGTCCCACCACCCGCAGGATCATCGATGCCATCGGCGACGGCACCGGCCGCCTGCCGGAGGAGATCACCGTTTACAACGACCGCGTCACCGGCCGCACCAACGGCCGGATGCGGGAGTTTGACTTTGCCGTCAACCGCGTGCCGTTTCTGGATAAGATGTACACCATGGAGGGGGATGTCCTGAAAACGGCCCACAACCCCAAGGAAGCCCTGGCCCGCGCCATCGACCGCATTCTGGGCGGGCAGTACAACATCGAACACAGCAGCCCCAGCCACGTCCTCCTGCGCCTCAAGCCCACCACCCCATGGTAAACTCCACCCCGGCAATGCCCCCATACCGTCGGCCGCCCGGCCGACGGTATTTTTCTGTCCCGTTTCCTGGATTTTCCAAATTCCCCTTGCCTTTTCCGAAAATCTCTGTTACAATCATGGCATGCATGCCAAACACATGGAAGGAAGTGCTTATTACGACCATCACAAGCGCCAGTCTGCCCGCCAAAAAACGGATCCTGACGGTCTGCGTCAAGCTGTTTCTGGAGCAGGGTTACAAAAAAACCACCGTGGCGGAGATCGTCCACAAGGCGGCGGTGTCCAACAGCATTTTCCAGAATATCTTCCGGGCCAAGGACGGCGTCCTGACGGAGCTGGCGGAGTTCATGTTCTCCAACCAGTTCTCCATGGCCCGGGGCGTGGTGGGAACACAGCTGCCCCCGGTGTATGTCTACGCCGCGGAGACCGCCATCCAGATGACCCTGACGGAGCTGAACGAGAACCTGCGGGAAATCTATGTGGAGAGCTACACCCACAGCGAGGTGTCCGAGTTTATTTTCCGGGCCACCGCCCGGGAGCTGTACCGGATCTTCGGCCCCTATCAGCCGGAGCTGACGGAGGAGGACTTCTACGCCCTGGAGCTTGGCTCCGCCGGACTCATGCGGGGCTGCATGGTCCGCCCCTGCGATGGGACGCTGACGCTGGAGAAGAAGCTGCGGATGTTCCTGACCCTGAGCCTGCGGGGCTATAAGGTCCCGGAGGAGGAGGTGCGGCAGATTCTGCGCTTTGTGGAGGGATTGGACATCCGCACCGTTGCGGAGCAGGTGATGCAGAAGCTGTTCCAGGCCCTGGCCATGCATTATGAGTTTTCACTGTCGGAGGAAGCACAGGCCGCCGCCCCGGCGGCCCCTGGGCCGCCCTGCTGATGGCCCTGACCATCGGCCGCAAAAAGCGCCTGAGCTGACCCAAAAACCGGGCGGGGCACACGCCCCGCCCGCCTCATTCTATAAGAAACCCCGCAGACTTCCCGCAACGGCCTTGGCTCCCTCTCTGGGGGAGCTGTCGGCGCAGCCGACTGAGAGGGCTTCACTTCTCTCTCGCACACGCCGGACTTTCGTACAGCTTCCCGTGCACGAAATAGTTATACGACCGGCACCCCCCGGCGCACCACGGCCCCATCCGGCACCGGGCGCAGCTTCCCGTCAGCATCTCCCGCCGGAACTGCCGGTTGTACGCAAAGGCCCCCGGGTCCTCCCAGATATCCCGCAGCCTCCGCTGCCGCAGGTTCCCCTCGTTGAACCGCTCATCGTACAGCGACTCGCACCCCCGCACGTTGCCCGCGCTGTCGATGCCTATGGCGGAGATACCCGCCCTGCACCCCTGGAAGCAGGCCCCATCGGCCCCCCGCAGGCGCAGCTCCTCATCTGTAAAGTACCCCACGTTGTCGGCCGCCCCCAGCATAAACGGCGCTTCCGCCCGGTGCCGCATCACGAAAGCGATGACCTCCGCCGGGTCGATGCGCCAGTCCAGCCCCCGGGCGGCGCTGCCCATAGGCGAGCACGCCTGCAGCTGCCACGCCCTGATGCCGGACCCCTCCAGCACCCGGTACAGCTCCTCCAGCCGCCCCATGCAGTCCCGCCGCAGCGTGGAGATCACCGACACCGGCATTCCCGCTGCCGTCAGCGCCCGGACGGCCTCCATGGCCCGCTTAAAGCTCCCGGCCTGCCGCCCGGCGTCATGCACGTCCTCCGGCCCGTCGATGGACACCGCCACCGACGACACCCCCGCCTGCTTCAGCTGTTCCAGCACCTCCGGCGACATCAGGTACCCATTGGTGATCACGTCCACCCGGACACCCAGCCCGGTCAGCCGCCCGGCGATCTGCGCCCAGTCCCGCCGCAGGAACACCTCGCCCCCGATCAGCGATACCCTCCGGCAGCCCAGGTCCGCCAGCTGCTCCGCCGCGTCCATACACTCCGCCGTGGACAGCTCGTCCGCCCTGGCCCGCCCCCCGGCGGACCCGCAGTACCTGCACCCGAAGCAGCACGCCAGCGTCAGCTCCCACACGCAGCTCGTAAGCCGGAACCCGCTCATTTCTCTTCCTTGATCATCGGCGCGGCATACACCGCCATGATGGGCGGCTCCTTCCGGTCCTTGCCCCCCGGCCTTTTCAGCGGCTTTTCCTGCATCAGCCGCTCCAGCTCCGCCCTGGGGTCCTCCTGGGGATACCCGCTCTGCTTCTTCTCGTTCATGGTCAGAACCCTCCTCATCTGTTGGTTATCTCCTCCATTATACCACCCCCGCCCCCCTCCGTCCACCCCGGTTTCCCCAGAATACACTTGCATTCGACACCCCTTTGTGATATAATGCCAAGCGACGTAAAAATATCGCAAACAAGTCCCAAAACCTCTTGCAAACGATATCGGAATGGTGTACAATGGACATCATCCAAAACTGTCCCTGCAAAACCCAAGTCAATTGGGGCCGCCCGGCCCCCAAAATAAACGAAATGGGAGGAATGAGAAAATGAAAACATGGAAACGGGCGTTGGCACTCGTGCTGGCGCTGGTCATGGCCCTGTCTCTGGTGGCCCTGCCGTCGTTTGCCGAAGGCGAAGACGATACGGGGACCGGCGACGGTATGCCCCGCGTTGCCTACGAGGGCGGCCAGACAGAGGGCGTCAGCGGCATCTATATGTCCAAGACCCTTAAGGACAATGGCAATGGCCAGTTCCTGCTGACGCTGGAGGCTTATGTCACCGGTACCGTCACGACGGTCACACAGGACAGCCCCATGGACATTGTTCTGGTCCTGGACGTGTCCGGCTCTATGGATGATCCGATCAACAAGGTGTACAAAGACCAACTGGATACGAGTAAGACTTACAAGATTGCTTCCGGTGGTGATTATGTAGAAGTCCAGTACAATACTAGTAAAAGAAACTGGGGTTATTATATCAATTATGCGATCAGTTCTCGTTGGAAGAGTGTTACCCCCAAGACATCTGAAAATGACACCAATAGCGACAACGTCCAGTTTTATGAGACGACCTCCCGCTTGGATGCGTTACAGTCTGCGGTCAACGCTTTTATCGCCTCCGCGCAGACTATGTCTCCTAGCAGCCGCATCGCCATCGTGAAGTTTGCTAGCTATACGGATGATAGTTATCAGAAGACGGAAATTGTTAAGAATCTTACGACATTGGATGACAACGGCGTAAGCGAGTTGCAGTCTGCGGTGAGTGCTCTTTATGCTAACGGTGCTACTCGTGCAGATATTGGTATGCAACTTGCGAATAATATTCTGGACAGTGCTGCTAAAGAATCGGGTAATACCCGTCGTCAGTTGGCCATTATGTTCACAGATGGCGATCCGACCGGAGAGGGCGGTAACTTTAACACCACTACTGCCAATAGTGCCATTTCCAATGCAAAGAACATCAAAGACCGCGTGGTGACCATTCCCGGCGATAATGGCACTACGGTCCAGAGTCACGGCACGGTATATACCATTGGCTGCTTTGACACGGTTCCCTCCACTGGTAGTAACCCGGACAAGTATATGAACTATGTCTCCTCCAACTATCCCAGTGCAGCCAGTCTGAAGAATCCCGGTGTTGCGGGGGAGAAGCAAGGCTACTATCAGACGGCCACCAGTGCGGATAGTCTGAAGGACATTTTCCGGAGCATCAGCAGTGAGACTGGCGCGATCAATGGCGACCTGAAGAGTCAGACGGTTCTGCAGGATGTCATTTCTGACTCCTTCAACATTGATACCTCCGATGGGAAGGCCATCTTGGTCCACAGCGAAAGCTGTACTGCGATTGATTCCACAGGTGCTCCTACCAGCTGGAGCAGAGACGACACAGTCTATAGCTATACCCAGGAAGGTAAGACTGTCAAGGTTACGAACTTTGATTATAAAGAGAACTGGGTTGGCGCAATGGACAATAAAGCCCACGGTAAGAAGATCGTTCTGGAGATTCCCATCGTTCTCACCGATACGGCTACTGGCACGGTCAACACCAATGTGAATGAAACGGGTGCCAACAGTTCTGCCATTTATAACGACGAAGGCAAGCAGGTAGCCGACTTCCAGAGTCCCACCGTTTATATCCCCTACTTCACCGTTACCCATGTGGCCAGCACCGTGGATAGCGCCACCGGTGCAAACAAGGGCAAAGTGGGAGAAAGCAAGAATTACCCCCTGTGGTGCCACAAGGAGTTCAACCTCACCTCCGTCGTCACCGAGAATTGCCTCTACGGCGGCACCTTTAACGAGGAGACCTGCACCACCGTCCACGACAAAGTCAAGGGTCAGAACCCCATGGCGATTGCCCCTGTTGAGAACGAGATCTACTATATCTGGGAGGTTCCCAACACCTATCTGCGCCCCTTTGGCTATTGGATATCGCGCCATCTGGAGGGAGGCCAGGGCACACTCAGCGTGACCCAGCTCTACCTTCTGGCGGCTGTGGACCGCGTCAACTATGCCGATGCTGGTCTCAAGGTTTCCTTTGGAAACGGCACTTCCCAATATATTTCTTCTTCTTGTGAAGAGCTGAGCAACCCCAACACTGAGCAGCTTGGCAGTGCCACAGTGTACCAGATGCTGGAAACGGTCAAGGGACATGCAGGCGGAGAGGTTATCGATACCTGGTATCTGAAGAACGGGATTCCTGTGAACTATGAGGGGCCGTTGACAAAGTCTGAGGAAACCGGCAAGTACCTTGATGCCAATGACAAGAATAATTCTCCCATTGACGACGGCTGCATCATCGGCCACCGTTTGAAAGGGGAAGAATTCAAGAGCTTCCAGAAAAGCGGCGTTACCTACCGGCCCTACTGGGTCACCCTGGATGGTGTCCGCGTGGAAGGTGTCCGCAGCCGCAACTATACCTTCGTAGTTGGCAGTGCTGACCCCGGGAAACCGTCTAAGGACGATCAGCTCCCCGCAGTCTATCAGTATCTCGAAAAACAGCAGAGTGCGCAGACCCTGACGCTTCGGACCAACCTCCTGGCTGGCGACACGGAGCCTGCGGTCAATGACCTGACGGTCACCGTCATCGACGGCAGCAATGCTCCTCAGACCATCAAGGTTGCCCCCAACGGCAGCGTCCGCGACCAGGTGGCCTACCAGGCCCCTGCTGGCAAGGTCTTTGCCGGTTGGTTCACCGATGACAGCTTCACCACCCCCGCTGACCTGGACCAGGTCACCCAGGACACCACCATCTACGCCAAGTACGTCAGCGACTCCTATCTGGACCTGGATTACAGCCGCACCGGCCTGTTCCGTCTCCGTGGCGTCACCCTGATCTCTGCCGTGGATAACCCCGCCAACTATCAGGTCTCCGGCTTCGTCGTTGGTGACCAGAAGGTTGACGTCTCCTACGCCAGCCGTTACCGGATCTTCAAGACTCCCGCCAACCTGTTCGGCGCGGCCCGTGACGCCAAGCTCATGCTGGCTGATAAGAGCCTCTCCGGCGCCGGCGACCTGGAGGTCACCCCCTATTGGGTCACCCTGGACGGCACCGAGGTCCACGGCATCACCCACACCCTGCATTACAACACCCGCACCATTTGGGAGTGAGGAAAGGAGAAGACTATGACCTATATGGATCCTCAGCTCCAGCCGATTCTGGATAAGAACCAAATCATAGAGCCCGGCTCCGGCAACCACGGTGGTGGTGGTATCGAGAGCATCGGCAATGGCCGCTATGCTATGACCCTCCCCGACGGCACCAAGGTCGTCGTGGACCAGTACGGCAACATCATCGGCTGAGCAAACCCCAGGCTGAGCAAAAACCCCAAGCGGGGGGATGGCATCCCATCCCCCCGCTTTCTTCCATTCATCCCTCTTGGCTCTCCCTTTGGGAGAGCTGTCACCGAAGGTGACTGAGAGGGCGGACGCCTCTGTCCGCCCCCACCCCAACCACCCAACCCCCCCAAAATAACGCTTATGAAATTTCGTCTCAACCTGGCTGGCGCCCTTGTGGACGTCACCACCCAATACGATGAATACTTTCCGTATTTTTCTCCCTACCTGGAAAAAAATACCGGGACATCCCCCCTTATCCCGCCCTGTCTCACAAATGATCGGGACGTCCCCTCTGTGCGTATTTCCCCCCAGCGCCTCCAAAAGACTGCCAGTATTTACCAGCCTGACGCCCCTGCCTATTATGTGGAATATTGCGAGCTGTGTCCCGCCATCTCCTCTGCCATCACGGTTTTCGACCGCATCGTGTTCCACGCGGTTTCCTTTATCTGGAAGGACCGGGCTTGGCTTATTACCGCCCCCAGCGGCACCGGCAAGTCCACCCACTATTGCCTCTGGAAACTCCTCTGTCCCGATGAAATTCAGATCATAAATGGGGATAAACCCATTGTATATATAGAAAATGACGAAGTATTCGTCACAACTTCTCCCTGGACAGGCAAAGAGAACATGTCTCAACATCTGACCGCTAAATTAGGCGGAATTATTGTCTTGGAACAGTCCGATTCCAACGAAATCACACGTCTGACCGTTCACGAATCCGCCGGAAAAGTCTTTTCCCAGTTCCTTTTTGACTGCAATACCGAACAGGAAGCAAAAACCGCCTGCTGTATCGCAGAAAAAATGCTGAAAACGCCGGTTTGGCTCCTGAAAAACCGCGGCGATATCGAATCTGCCAAATTGTGCCGGAAAACCCTGCAAATCTACCTGGATTCCCCTGATTTTCACTGACTCTATAAACGCAAAATTGTTCTCAAAAATGGTGATTTATTATGAAATATACCGTCATTCCAGGCGTAATTCTTACGAAAATCTGCGATGAAGATTTCCTGGTGGCCACCGGCCCCGCCCGTGGCCGCGTCCCGTATGTAGAGGGGATCAATTCCACCGGTGCTTACTTTTTTTCAAAAATTCTTGATGGACTTTCCACAGAAGAAATCATAAAACAGGCGTCCGAATTGTACAAAACACCCGAATCCACCATCGCCCCCTCCTTCGACCGCTTCCTCTCCTCCCTCCTCTCCACCGGCTACATCCAACAAACCGAATAAAAGAAAAAATTTATGCTATAAAGCAAAAAATTCCCGTCGGTATACCCGACGGGAATTTTAGTTTTAGTCGCTAATCAGTTAAAAACCCCACAAAAAGTCTGTCACAGCATGGTCACCATGGGAATCACCATAGGGCTTCGCTTGGTGTGCTTGAACAGATAGCTGCTGACGGCGGCGCGCACGGTTTTGCAGACCTCGCCCTGGTCCTTCCGCCGCCGGGCGGACATACCGTCCACGGCGTTCTGGGCAATGTCCCGCAGCTCCTGCAGCAGCTCCTCGGACTCCTTTACATATACAAAGCCCCGGGTGACGATCTCCGGCTGGCACAGCAGCTGGTGATCGTGGGAGGACATGGGCAGCACGATGACCACCATGCCGTCCTCGGCCAGGAGCTTCCGGTCGTTGAGGACCACGGCTCCCACGTCGCCCACCCCGGAGCCGTCCACAAAGACCTCGCCGGCGGGAACGGAGGCCTCGCACTTCATGTGCTTGGTGGTCAGCTCAATGACGGAGCCGTTCTCCGCCACACAGATGTTGTTGGGGTCCATGCCCATGGACTCCGCCACCCGCTTGTGGATCTGCAGCATCCGCTGCTCCCCGTGGAGGGGGATGAAGAAGCGGGGTTTGGTCAGGGCGTGGATGATCTTCAGCTCCTCCTGGCAGGCGTGGCCGGACACGTGCAGCATGTCCGCCTTGTCATACACCACGTCGGCTCCCTTGCGGAACAGCTCGTTGATGACCCGGCCCACCGTCACCTCGTTGCCGGGGATGGCGGAGGCGGAGATGATGACCTTGTCCTGGGGGCCGATGTCGATCTGCTTGTGGGTGGAGAAGGCCATGCGGTACAGGGCGCTCATCTCCTCGCCCTGGCTGCCGGTGGTGATGATCACCTGCTGCTGAGGCGGCAGGCCCTTGATGCGGTTGATGTCCATCACCGTGCCCTTGGGCAGCTTCATATAGCCCAGCTCCGTGGACACCTTCATGATGTTTTCCATGCTGCGGCCGGTGACGGCTACCTTCCGCCCGCAGGCGGCGGCAGCGTCGATGACCTGCTGGATGCGGTGGACGTTGCTGGCGAAGGTGGTGACGATGATGCGCTTTTTGCACCCGGTGAACTGCCGGATGAAGGTCTTGCCCACGGTGCGCTCACTCATGGTGTAGCCCGGGCGCTCCACGTTGGTGGAGTCCGCCAGCAGGGCCAGGACACCCTCCTTGCCCAGGGCACCGAACCGGGCCAGGTCGATGACCTCCCCGTCGATGGGGGTGGAGTCGATCTTGAAGTCGCCGGTGTGGACCACGGTGCCCATGCGGGTGTGGATGGCGAAGGCCACGGAGTCGGCGATGGAGTGGTTCACATGGATGAACTCCACCTGGAACTTTCCGGCCTTCACCGTCTGCCCGGCCTCCACGGTCACCAGCTTCGTGCTGTCCAGCAGGCGGTGCTCCTGGAGCTTCAGCCGGATCAGCCCGGCGGTGAAGCGGGTGCAGTAAATGGGCAGGTTGATCTGCTTGAGGACATAGGGGATGGCCCCGATGTGGTCCTCGTGGCCGTGGGTGATGAACAGGCCCCGCAGACGGGACTTGTTCTTCACCAGATACGACACGTCCGGTATCACGCAGTCGATGCCGTACATATCGTCGCCGGGGAAGGCCATGCCGCAGTCCACCACGATGATCTCGCCGCCGTACTCATAGGCGGTCATGTTCTTGCCGATCTCGTTGAGACCGCCCAGGGGGATGATTTTCAGTTTTTCTGCCATATTTTCAGATGATTCTCCTTTTAGAAATTCAGTATTTGATGGGATGGTGCGGCCCTTTCCCCCAGGGCTGTGCGCCGGAAAATGGGCGCACCAAAACCGGGACGCATCCGTCCGCCCGGCGGCCCTGCATCGCCGCCGGCGTCCGGAAAGGGCGCCCGTCTGCCGTGGTGGTAAAGGGGAGGGAGGCGCAGGGAGGGAGTGGACCTCCGGCGCGTCCCGGCTATACATGAACGCGAGGGCCCGCCGCCCCCGCTCAGCATACAAAAACGTCCGTCTCCGGCCTGTGGGCCGGAACGGTTATACACAGTATAGCACATTCATCCGGGTTTGTACAGTGTTTCCCTTCGCTTTTTTCCCCGGGTCTTCGACAGGGGCAAAAAATCCCCGGAAAATCCATTGTGAACGGCGGGAAGATATGCTATAATAGAAAATCAGTTATTGTAAAGTGGATCTGTATGCCTGAGGGAGGGAACACCCTTGAACAAAAAGCTCACCAATATCCTGCGCACCAACATTACCCTGTATTTCATATGCCTGGTGCTGTTTGCCCTGGCGGCCATCCCCTTCGACGTGCGGCTGGCCATCGGCGAGGGGGCGGCGGCGGTGGTGCTGCTGATCATCGCCCGGCGGCGCAGCCGCTCCGTGCAGCAGAGCATGCGCCAGTACATGGACCGCTTCACCGGGGGCATGGACTCCGCCCGGTCCAGCAATATGCTCTTTGCCCCGCTTCCAATGATGGTGTTCGACATGGACACCCAGGCCGTGGTGTGGTGCAACGACGGCTTCCTGGCTCTGACGGAGCAGAAGGAGGGCGTGTTTGACGCCCACCTCAACGCCGTGGTGCCCACCTTCTCCGTCCGCTGGCTGATGGAGGGGAAAAACGAGTGCCCGGAGCACGTGGTGTGGAACCACCGGATCTATCGGGTGTACGGCGGGCTGACCCGCCCCACGCCGGATACCCCCGCCACCATGGCCACCACCTATTGGATGGACGTCACCGACTCCGAACAGCTGCGCCAGACCTTACAGATGACCCGGCCGGTGGTGGCCATCCTGATGGTGGATAACTACGAGGACCTGATGAAGGCCTGCCCGGAGAGCAAGCGCTCGGCGGTGCTGGCCCAGCTGGAGGAGAAACTGGATCAGTGGTCCGCCGGGGCCGACGGCCTGATGCTGCACTATGACCGGGACCGGTATCTGTTCGTGTTCGAGGAGCGCAGCTATTCCGACTATGCCCAGCACCGCTTCGCCGTGCTGGATACCGTGCGGGAGGTGGCGGCCGGCGGCGTGGCGGCTACCCTGTCCATCGGCGTGGGCCGGGACGCCGACAGCTTCGACGCCCTGTTCAAAAACGCGTCCCTGGCCCTGGAGATGGCTTTGAGCCGGGGCGGCGACCAGGCGGTGGTGAAGGACCGGCTGAACTTCCAGTTTTACGGCGGCCGGGCCAAGAGCACCGAAAAGCGCACCAAGGTGAAGTCCCGGGTCATGGCCAACGCCCTGGGCGAGCTGATGGACGACGCCCGGCAGGTGTACGTCATGGGCCACAGCTATGCGGACATGGACTCCCTGGGCGCGGCGGCAGGCGTGTGCTGCATCGCCCGCAAGCGGGGGAAGAAGTGCCAGATCGTCATCGACACCGAGAACAACGCCGCCCACCCCATCCTGCGCAAGCTGGTGGAGCAGCCGGAGTATCACGGGGCCTTCCTCACCGGCAGCGAGGCGTTTCTGAAGGTGCAGCCCGGCACCCTGCTGGTGGTGGTGGATACCAACCGCCCCGGCAGCGTGGAGTCCGAGCAGCTGCTGGAAACCTGCAACCGGGTGGCGGTCATCGACCACCACCGCCGGGGCAGCAGCTATATCGAGAAAATGGCCCTGAACTATCACGAGCCCTACGCCTCATCGGCTTCGGAGCTGGTGACGGAGCTGCTGCAGTACCTGGTGGAGCCGGGGGACATCCTCAAATGCGAGGCGGAGGCCCTGCTGGCGGGCATCGTGCTGGACACCAAGAACTTCACCAACCGCACCGGCGGCCGCACCTTTGAGGCGGCGGCGTATCTGCGCCGGGCCGGGGCCGATACCTCCGACGTGCAGCGGATGTTCCAGGGGGACCTGAAGTCCATGATCGCCCGGTACGACATCATCCGGCAGGCCCAGCTGTATCACGGGGACCTGGCGGTGGCGGCGCTGGACACCACCTGTGACCGGGTCACGGCCGCCAAGGCCGCCGATGAGCTGCTGACCCTGAAGGGCATCCGGGCCTCCTTCGTCCTGTATCCCAAGGACCAGGGGGTGTATATCTCCGCCCGGTCCCTGGGGGAGGTCAACGTGCAGGTGATCGTGGAGGCTCTGGGCGGCGGCGGTAATTCCACCACCGCCGGGGGGCAGCTGAACGTCCCCGATATCGCCGTGGCCCGGACGGCGCTGCTGCGGGCCATCGACGAGTATTTTGAAAAGTAATATAGCAAATAGGAGGAACCAACCATGAAAGTGATTTTGCAGAAGGATATCCGGGGCAAAGGCAAGAAGGGCCAGATGATCGAGGTGGCCGAGGGCTATGCCCGCAACTTCCTGCTGCCCAAGGGCGACGCCATTCCCGCCACCGCCGACGCCATGAACACCATGCGCCTGCAGGAAAAGGCCAAGGCCAAGGCCGACGCCGAGGCAAAGGCGGCGGCACAGGCCATCGCCGAGCAGCTCAAGGGCATCCAGGTGAAGATCCCCTGCAAGGGCGGCGAGGGCGGCAAGCTGTTCGGCTCCGTCACCACCAAGGAGATCTCCGCCGCCCTGAAGGAGCAGTTCGGCCTGGAGCTGGACAGCAAGAAGCTGGTGCTGCCGGACGCCATCAAGTCCTTCGGCAGCTATCAGGTCAAGGCCAAGCTGGGCTTCGAGATCAGCGGCCTGGTGAACGTTCTGGTCTGCGAGGCCAAGTAACCGGGAGCAAAAGTACCCAACGAAAGGAGCTTTTTCCATGGATGAATTACTGATCCGCCAGGCGCCCCACTCCCCGGAGGCGGAGCAGGCGGTGCTGGGCTCCATGCTCATCGACGCCGACTGCGTCAAGGACGTCATGGACAAGCTCCAGCCCGAGGACTTCTACCTGCGCCAGAACCGGGAGATTTTCGAGACCATCTATTCCATGTTCGTGTACTCCAAGCCCATCGACGGCGTTACCGTGGCCGGGGAGATGGAGCGCAGCGGCCTGTATACCGACGACACCCGGGGGTATCTGGTCCAGCTGATGGAGGTGACCCCCACCAGCGCCAACGTCATGGAGTATGTGAAGATCGTCCGGGAAAAGGCCCTGCTGCGGGCGGTGGCCTCCGCCGCGGCGGACATCACCGCCATGGTCCAGGAGGGCACCGGCGAGGCCAACGCCGTTCTGGAGGCGGCGGAGCAGAAAATTTATGCCATCCGCCGGGGCCGCAGCGGCCAGAACATGGTGCCCATCAGCATGGTGCTGCAGGCGGTGCTGGAACGGCTGGGGGAGCTTACCGCCGCAGGCGGCGAGACTATGCCGGGGCTGACCACCGGCTTTTCCGACTTGGACCGGAAGATCAACGGCCTGAATAAGTCGGACCTGCTGCTGCTGGCCGGCCGCCCCGGTATGGGCAAGACCAGTATGGGCCTGAACGTGGCGGTGAACGCCGCCAAGGCCAGCCGGAAAACCGTGGCCGTGTTCTCCCTGGAAATGTCCCGGGAGCAGCTGGTGACCCGGCTGCTGGCCGGGGAGGGGCTTATCGACAACACCCGGCTGGTTACCGGGAACCTGCGGGAGAGCGACTGGGTCCGCATTGCCGAGGGGGCTTCCACCCTCAGCCGCCTGGACATCCGCATTGACGACAATCCCCTGCTGACGGTGGCGGATATGAACGCCAAGTGCCGGCGGCTGGACGACCTGGGCCTGGTGGTCATCGACTATCTGCAGCTGATGACCTCCGCCGGAGGCAAGGGCTACAGCGGCGAAAACCGCCAGCAGGCGGTGTCGGACATCAGCCGTATGCTGAAGATCATGGCCAAGGAGCTGCAGGTGCCGGTGCTGTGCCTGTCCCAGCTGTCCCGTGCCAATGAAAAGCGGGACGACAAGCGGCCCATGCTGTCCGACCTCCGGGAGTCCGGCGCCATCGAGCAGGACGCGGACATCGTGATGTTCCTGTACCGGGACGATTATTACAATTCCGATTCCGAAAAACGCAACATTGCCGAGTGCATCGTGGCCAAAAACCGCCACGGGGAAACCGGCAAGGTGGAGCTGCGGTGGCTGCCGGAATACACCTCCTTCGGCACCCTGGAAAACCGCTATCAGGAGGAGAACTGATGGACCTGCGCCCGTTTATGGAGCGGTGGCATATGCTGCCGCCTTCCGGCGGGGTGATGCTGGTGGCCGTGTCCGGTGGGCGGGACTCCGTGTGCCTGCTGCACTATCTGGCCGCCATGCCCCGGGATTTCACCGTGGCGGCGGCCCACCTGAACCACGGCCAGCGGCCCACGGCGGGCCGGGACGTGGACTTTGTCCGGCAGCTGTGCCGGGAGCTGGACGTTCCCCTGACGGTGGAGCGGGCGGACGTGCCTGCCCTGGCCCGTGAGCGGGGCGTGGGGCTGGAGGAGGCCGGGCGCATGGCCCGGTACGACTTCTTCCGCCGCACGGCGGACCGGCTGGGGGCCCAGCGCATCGCCACCGCCCACCACGCCGCCGACCAGGCGGAGACGGTGGTGCTGAACCTGGTCCGGGGCACCGGGATGCAGGGCCTGGCGGGGATCCCCCCGGTGCGGGGCCGGATCGTCCGCCCCCTGCTGGAAACCTCCCGGGAGGACATCGAGACATACCTGGAAATCCACCGTCTGTCCCACGTGGAGGACGAGACAAACCGGGACACCGCCCTGCGGCGGAACCTGCTGCGCCGGGAGGTCATGCCCCGGCTGGCGGAGCTTCACGACGGGGCCGCCGCCAACATCTGCCGCACGGCGGAGCTGCTGCGGCAGGAGGACGCGTTTCTGGACGCCCTGGCGGCGGACTATCTGCCTGCGGCGGGGCTTACCGCCGGGCGGGAGCGGCTGCGGTCAGCGCCGGAGGTGCTGCGGCTGCGGGCCCTGCGCCTGCTGGCGGAGCGGCTGCCGGTGGGGAAGAAAGACTTCAACGCCGCCCACTATCGGGCGCTGTCCGATCTGCTGGAGGGGGGCGGTATGCTGACCCTGCCGGCCGGGGCCTGCGCCGTGTGCCGGGACGGAAAGCTGACCCTGCTGCCGTCGGAGCCGCCCCTGGGGCCCATGCCCCTGGAGCCGGGGGAGAATTTTTGGGGAGAATACACAATTTCCGTCCGGAAAACCATGGGAAATTTTTCACAAAAAAGGGATGCAATCCGGCTGAACTGTGATAAGATAAACGGTGCGCTTTCCGTGCGGCCCTATCGGGGGGCCGACCGGCTGACCCTGCCCGGTAGCCGGGGCGGGCGCAGCGTCAAGCGCCTGCTGGCGGACCGGGGAGTCCCTCCGGAGCTGCGGCAGCGCGTCCCGGTGCTGTGCGTCGGGGACCGGCCCGCCGCCGTGTGGGGCGTGGGCACGGACATGGAATTTCTGCCGGAGGAGTCCGGCCAAAATATGGAGATCACCGTAACAACAAATGGAGGAAACCGCAATGGCTAAGAGCAACATGGATCAGGATATCCTGAAGGTCCTCATCACCGAGGACGAGATCCGCAACCGCACCCGGGAGCTGGGCGACCAGCTGTATGACCGGTTCCACGACAAGAACCCCTTGTTTGTGGGCGTTCTCAACGGCTGCTTCATCTTTATGGCGGACCTGGTCCGGGCCGCTCAGCTGAAAAGCGAGGTGGAGTTCATCGGCCTGTCCTCGTACAAAAACGCCACCAAGTCCTCCGGCTCCGTCCAGATCACCCGGGACCTGCAGCGGGATATCTCCGGCCGGGACATCATCGTGGTGGAGGACATTCTGGATTCCGGAAACACCCTGGCCTTTCTGAAGGACTATATGCTGGCCAAGGGGGCCAAGAGCATCACCATCGTGACCCTGCTGGATAAGCCCGCCCGCCGAGAGAAGGCCATCACCGCCGACCTGTCCGGCTTTGTGGTGCCCGACGAGTTCGTGGTGGGCTACGGCCTGGACTATTGCCAGCAGTACCGCAACATGCCCTATATCGGCGTGCTGAAGCCGGAGGTCTATAGCAAGTAATTCCAATCCGCCAGAGGGGGAGCGAAGGGAGGAGCATCGCCATGGAGGAACATGAAAACCGCCCCGTAGGGGGCAAGCGCCTGGCCCCGGAGTCCCGGGGCGGCTTCTGGAACAACTGGGGATATCTGATCGTCACCGTGGCGGTCATCGTGGTGCTGTTCAAGGTGATCTTCCAGCTGAGCTGGGTGCCCTCCGGCTCCATGGAGACCACCATCCCCGAGGACACGCTGCTGATTTCGTGGCAGCTGCCGTATGCGGTGTCGGACCCCATGCCCCAGCGGGGGGACATCGTCACCTTCTGGAGCGATGAGCTGGGCAAGCTGCTGGTCAAGCGCGTGGTGGGCCTGCCCGGGGACGAGATCACCTTCCAGGACGGGTACACCTATATCAACGGCGAGATGCTGGACGAGTCGTACCTGCCGCGGCAGGGCATCACCCAGTGCAGCGCCAGTTTCCTGGTGCCGGAGGGCTGCGTGTTCTTCATGGGCGACAACCGCACCGGCTCCAACGACGCCCGCTTCTGGAAGCAGCCGTATATCTCCGTGGACAACATCCGGGCACGGGTGATGATGGGGATATCGGTGCTGCCGGACAACAGCTGGCGGGGCGTCCGGGTGATTCATTAAGAGAGAGGGGGCCTTTATTTGACCGCCAACAAAAGAAGATTCAACTGGGGGGCCGTCCTGCTGGTGCTGCTGGCCGTGTGCCTGGTGTATTACCTGGCCTCGGGCCTGCGCAGTCAGGACGCCGTCAGCTATGCACAGGTGCGGCAGCTGTTTCTGGACGAAAAGGTGCAGGAGTTCGCCATCAGCGACACCCGGCTCACCGCCAAGCTGTCCGACGGCAGCACCGTCAGCTGCGACCTGTATGACTTTCAGGTGTTTTACGACGATCTGAACGACCTGGTGCAGGAGCAGCACGACCAGGGCATCATCCGGGACTATACCTATCACGCCGACCATTCCACCAACTGGCTGCAGATCCTGCTGCCGTATGTGCTGGTGATCCTGGGGTTCATCCTGCTGATGAACCTGATGGCCCGGATGACCGGGGCAGGCCCCGGCGGGGCCCAGGACCGGATGTCCCACTTCGGCGACGCCCGGGTGCAGGCCGCGCCTCAGGACAGCAAGGTCACCTTCCAGGACGTGGCCGGTGAGGACGAGGAGAAGGAGGAGCTCCGGGAGATCGTGGAGTTCCTGCGCCAGCCGGACAAGTATCTGGCCCTGGGGGCCCGCGTTCCCAAGGGCGTGCTGCTGGTGGGCCCTCCGGGTACCGGCAAGACTTTGCTTGCCAAGGCCGTGGCCGGTGAGGCGGGGGTGAAATTCCTGTCCATCTCCGGCTCCGACTTTGTGGAGATGTATGTGGGCGTGGGCGCCAGCCGGGTGCGGGATCTGTTCCACCAGGCCAAGCAGAGCTCCCCCGCCATCATCTTCATCGACGAGATCGACGCCGTGGGCCGCCAGAGAGGCAGCGGCCTGGGCGGCGGCCACGACGAGCGGGAGCAGACCCTGAACCAGCTGCTGGTGGAAATGGACGGCTTCGCCGCCAACGAGGGCGTGGTGGTCCTGGCGGCCACCAACCGGGTGGACATTCTGGACCCTGCCCTGCTGCGGCCCGGCCGCTTTGACCGGCAGGTCTATGTGGGGCTGCCGGATATCAAGGGCCGGCGGGACATCCTGGCCGTTCACGCCCGGAACAAGCCCCTGGCGGAGGACGTGGACCTGGACAAGCTGGCCAAGGGTACCTCCGGCTTCACCGGGGCGGACCTGGAAAACCTGCTGAACGAGGCGGCTCTGCTGGCCGGGCGGCGGGACGAGAAGGCCATCACCATGGACGATCTGCAGAAGTCCGTGATCAAGGTCATCGCCGGGCCGGAGAAGCGCAGCCGGGTGATCCCCGAGCATGAGCGGCGGCTCACCGCCTATCACGAGGCGGGCCACGCCGTGGTGATGCACGCTCTGCCGGATCTGGACCCGGTGCACCAGATCACCATCGTGCCCCGGGGCCAGGCAGGGGGCATGACCATCTATCTGCCGGACGAGGACCGGTCGTACCTGTCCCGCAGCTATCTGCTGGACAACATCGCCGGGCTGCTGGGCGGCCGGGCGGCGGAACAGCTGGTGCTGGGGGATATCTCCACCGGCGCTTCCAGCGATATCAGCCGGGCCACCCAGATGGCCCGGAAGATGGTGGGGACCTACGGCATGTCCGACCGCATGGGCAACGTGGCCTTCGACGCCGGACACGACGAGGTGTTCATCGGCAAGTCCATGGCCCAGACCCGCCCCTATTCCGAGGAGACGGCGGCGGAGATGGACCAGGAGATCCGCCGCATCATGGACGAGGCCTATGGCCGCTGCCGGGAGATCCTGGAGCGGTATCGCCCCCAGCTGGACCAGGTGGCCCAGTTCCTGCTGCAGCATGAGACAATGACCGCCCAGGAGTTTGAGGACGTGTTCCGCCGGGAGGTATGATATACGATGTAGGGGTCAGGCTCACGCCTGGCCCCAACATTTATTATAGAACCCATTTTATAGAACCTTATAGAATCTGAATATTACAGATAGGGCTTTTGATTGCAAATATGACTTGCATTGGCGGTACGACGGGCAGTATAATATTGCAAAGCAAGTAAAAATATTTAACAATACAGAATAAACAGAGGTGTTAAGAATGAAAAGAACGGTCCTTGCTTTAGCGATAATTCTTGTTTTTGTTCTTTCTGCGTGCGGCCACAAAAGCAAGCAGATAAAGCTGGTAGATGCGGTAGACCAGATTCGGGGAATGGAGGACTATGCGCCTGTCGGCGATCTGCCCAGGGCATTCAGCGAAAAAGTTGTATATGAAGTGCTGAGCATTTCGTGGAACGGTGATTCCGGCATTGCGAAAGTTAAGGTAACGACGCCTGACTTGAAGCAGATCATTTCCAATTCTATCAAAAAAGCAATTGATGAGCGTGGAACAGAAGAATACAATGTACTGCTTGATGCCGTCAAGGAAAATATCCAGGCTGTGCTGAACGCCAGGAAATGTCCCACTTTTGAGAGCACCGTTGAGATGGGGGCAGAGAAAGCAGGCGAGAGCTATGTATTGATCAGCAACGAGGAATTCAGAAAGATAATTCAAGGAAATTTAGAGGAAGTCTTTTTAAGTGCCTTGAAAGAGCAGATGAGTGAGGGACAATGATGAGAAAAGATAAAATCTGTCGGCGTGCTATTACGAGGCTTATCAGTTCAGTACTAACGTTTGCCATTGCGTGTATGGTTGTCGGCACTGCAGTTTTACCGCTGTCGGTTGCCGCTGATGAGTTGGGTGAAAAAACCGATTACGGTCTCAACAGCAATGTGGTGGATCAAGACAATATTCTTCTTCATGAATATGACGGAACCATCTATATCTCCATAAATGATTTGTGCTCCCTTACCAGGTGTAAGTCGGAACTGAACGGTCAGGTATATACGGTAAAACAGGGATTCTGGAGTGTGACCTTCGATTTTGGCCGACAGCAGTTCAGTGATGGCTGGCAAACCGTGAAGATGGATTTAATTCATAGCGGTACCTATTATCTGGTGCCGGCCATCAGGTTTCTGACATACTTTGGTGCAAATGCCGCAATCGATAGGACCAGTAAAACCCTTTACTGTTATATGACAGAGTGTACGGCCTGGGAAGCCATGTCGGTTGACTATAAGAACACGTTGATCAATATATATGATCTTTACGGCGGCGAAAACGGAGTTGCACTTAGCTTAACTCTTGATATTTTAATGGACTATTTCCTGAACGGTGTACCCAACAGTGAAGACTATGCGCGGAGTGCATACAAAGAAGCACTTTCGATTGAGTTGTGCGATTTGAATGCTATAAAGGAATATCAAAAAGCCAGTGATGACAGCCTATACGATTATTTGATTTCAGATAAGGGTCAGGACGCAGCTCAATATGCCGCTGATCTGATCGGCGATTCTGCTTTGGGTGTGGAGTATCTCTGCGAATCATACTATAATACCACGATGCTGAAATTTGCCGATTTGGTAAAGGACAGCTATGAAGCCGGATTCCTGGACGAGTCTGCCCATTATGCCGAGCAAATTCTGAATGACTTCCGCAAGAAGAATACAATTTCTGACATTGCGAAAAGTACAAAAACACCTTTGGCGCAGGCGGCCCTTGTGCTGATTCAGGCAGCCCTTGAAAGCGCCCAGCAGCTAAAATATGTTACGTCCACAAATAATCTGGTATATCACGTGATGGGGGAAGAGAACGCCCGCTCTCTGGGATTAGACACAGATAGTGTTTGGTATCGTATAGCCAATACATACAAGGATACATCGACAACTGTGAAAGATACACTTCTGAGAAGTGCGATGGATTATTTTCGCAATCAGGGATGGGATAAACTGAACGCTAATCACGCTCGGGGAACTATCGATGTAAACGAAATTATATACTCTTTCAGCAAAAATTGCGCGGTCCTTTTTGCTAAAAGTTTTCCTCCGACAAGGGAAACTATAGAGAGCATCGAGGCCGATCGCAATGCGCTGTATCTTTCTGAGCTACAACGTGAAGTAGCTGATATCATTTCCAAAATTGATATAACTGCCGACTATGAAAATAAGGTAATTTATCAGAAATATATAGAGGCTGAGTTGCTTTATTGCAGGGTTTCTATTGCTATGTATCAAAATCTGATTACAACGGCTACAGCTGAGGGCTGGAAGGATCGAGATGATTGGTGCGCTACCTTTCAAAAACGCATTGACTTGCTGGCCATATCCTTGTATCAGCTGACGGCTATTATGGATGATGGCATTGATGGCTGTTTGCCGTTGGATGTATCTGCGGATCAGTTTATTGGGAAGCCATTAACCGAAACGGAACTGCTTGCCATAACTGAATCATCAGCCGGGCGTTCGATGGAGAAATATGTATACACTGATATGGACCATGATGGAGCCAATGAGTTGATAGGCGTTTGCCGCGATGATATGTTGTTATATCAGACCTGGTACTGTAGTAGTGACGGAAAGACGTGTGAAATGGTTCACAAAAACGACAAAATGTTTGATCTATGTAAGATCGAGTTGCTGAATGCGGGCGATGCAACGCACGTTGTACTGAATGCATATGCATTGATGGGAACAGAAAAAAATTACTCCATCATAGCAATGAAAAATCAGAAGGTCATTTGCCTCATATCCAATCAGTATGGCTATGTGTCTGCGACGGAGGATGGAGATATCACGCTCAATGTGGAAGCGTATGATGGAATGTATGATCCAAGTATCAATGCAATGACTGTACATACATGGAAAAATACATATCTGTTTTTTGACGGGAACACATACAAGGAGTATGGCGCAACTGAAATATCTGAACGCGAATTTCTGAGCTATCAGAACTCGCAGGAACTAATGGATCGGATTAAGAACGAATTGTGGCAATCGGATACGATGTCGTTGGAATTTTCCTATTTCAGAAGAAAAAATGGAATTTTGCACATTCAATGTAATCTGTATAGCGATTCTGGCAAGATACAGTATGGATATTATACGATAAAGTATAGTGGGAACCGCTTAAGCGATGATCCGGGGTGTTATTGCCCGGGACAAATGGCACGTAGCTTTTCTGGTCTGACGGTGGTATATTGATCCCCTGCACAGCCAGTCCAGATTCCAGGTTGGCGCGGATGCCCGTTTCTATTTGCGGATCCCGGCCTAACGCGGGGGAAACGTGCGTTCGGCGAATCTGACGGTTGATGCCGGGCCACACATTGATGCGATTCTCGGAACGACAGGCATGGGTTTATAGCCAAGTAAAAGCGGGGCTTCCGGGGAAGCCTCGCTTTTGTTTATGGGTCCGCCTGGATGAGGCTGCTTTCGTAGGGGCGCTGGCCGGACAGAACCTCGTCATAGAAATTCTGCTTCCAGTCGATATAGGCCGCGCTGTCCTCCAGCTCCTGAATGGAGCGGCGCAGCTGGGGATGACCCGGGAGCAGGCCCGTCAGATCGAAGCCAGCGCCCTGCGAAGGCTCCGCCGTCCGTCCGGCCCCTGCGCAAAAAGGGTGATTGATTCATTCGCCGAAGTGCGGGATTCGGATGAAGGGATACGGCGTGACGGGTAACGGGATCGCCGTTGGGGGACGCTGACGGTCCGGGAGCGGGCCGTATTTTCCGGCGAAGGGTTTGCATATCCGCCGGGAATGTGGTATACTGCTGAAAAATCCACAGAAATGAGGCGCTCTTATGGACCAATACAAGATCATCCAGGTAAAGGAAAGCGTTTTTGCCGATAATGACCGGGAGGCGGACCGGGTCCGCCAACAGCTGAAGGGCCAGGGGACCTTTCTGCTGAATCTGATGTCCTCCCCCGGCAGCGGCAAGACCACCACCCTGCTGCGCACCGTGGAGGGGCTGAAGGATCAGCTGCGCATCGGCGTTATGGAGGCCGACATCGACTCCGACGTGGACGCCGCCGCCATGGCGGGCGCAGGGGTCCGCTCCATCCAGCTGCACACCGGTGGTATGTGCCACCTGGACGCGGGCATGACGGAGCAGGGCCTGCAGGAGCTGGGGACGGAGGACCTGGACCTGGTGGTGCTGGAGAATGTGGGCAATCTGGTGTGCCCGGCGGAGTTCGACACCGGCGCCGTGAAGAACGCCATGATCCTCTCCGTGCCCGAGGGCCACGACAAGCCCCTGAAATACCCCCTGATCTTCACGGTGTGCGACGCTCTGATCATCAACAAGATCGACGTGCTGCCCTATTTCGACTTCGACATGGACAAGGTGGTGGAGTATGCCCACCGCCGCAACCCCAATCTGAAGATTTTCCCCATCTCCGCCAAGTCCGGCCTGGGCGTGGATGCCTGGCGTCAGTGGCTGCTGGAGGAGACCCGGGCCTGGAAGGAGAGCTGACCCCATGGAGCAGATTTTCTCCCAGCTGTTTTACGAGGTGGAAAAGCACCGGGACACGGTGCTGGTGACCCTCATCGCCGACCGGGGCAGCGCGCCCCGGAAGGCCGGGGCACAGATGCTGGTGGGGGCGGAGGGCCGCCTGGTGGGCACCATCGGCGGCGGCGCGGTGGAGGGCCGCAGCATCCAGCTGAGCCAGCAGCTGCTGGCCCAGCGCCGCTCCTGCATCCGGGAGTTCCCCCTGCACCAGGCCCCGGAGCGGGACATCGGTATGGCCTGCGGCGGCGACGTTACCGCCCATTTCCAGTTTATCCCGGCGGAGGACCCCACTTGGAGCGAGACCGCCAGCCGGGCCCTGGCCCTGCTGAACCGCCACACCGCCGGCTGGCTGGTGCTGGCGGAGGACGGCTCCGCCCCGGCGCTGCTGGACCGGGAGAGCGTGGTTTCCGGCAGTCTGCCGGAGGATACCGCCCAGGCCCTGCGGACCCCGGGCTTCTCCATGGCGGCGGGGTATATCTCCCTGCCTCTGCCCATCGGTCAGCGGGCCCTGCTGTTCGGCGCGGGGCATATCTCCCAGGCCCTGTGCCCCCTGCTGACCACCATCGGTTTCCGCCCGGTGGTGTTCGACGACCGGCCGGAGCTGGCCAATACCCGGCTGTTCCCCACGGCGGAGCAGGTGATCTGCGGGGATTTCACCCGCATCAGCGACTATCTGACCATCACCGACGAGGACTTTGTGGTCATCATGACCAGCGGCCATGTCCGGGACTTCCAGGTGGAGGAGCAGACCCTTCGGGGCCCCTTCGCCTATGTGGGGGTCATCGGCTCCCGGCGGAAAACGGCTTCGGTGAACCAGCGGCTGCGGGAGGCAGGCATCCCTCAGTCCTCCATCGACCTGGTGCACACCCCCATCGGCACTCCCATCCTGGCGGTGACGCCGGAGGAGATCGCCGTCAGCATCGCCGGTGAGATGATCCAGGTCCGTGCCCAGCGCCGGGGACCCACCTCCCATGGCTGCCCCATGCACGGGTAAAGGAAACGATAAACTGCCGGAGTCGGGCGTAAGCCCGGCTCCGGCAGTTTATTTGGGAGGCTTTCGGGGGTCATCCCCCCAACAGCCACAGGATCACGCCGTAAACCACGCTGGCGGCGGTGCCGAATACGATCACCGGCCCCGCGATCAGGAACATTTTGGCGGCCATGCCGGTGACCAGGCCCTCTGCTTGTGTCAAGATAGGACACATAATTTTTTTGCTTTTCTCGAATTTTACGATTCAGTCCAACTGTAATCAGTTATTCCTTCTCAAAGGCGCATCATCCGGCCAGTTGAGCAACTGCTTTTATGATTTTCTCGGTGAAATCATCATGACACCGGAAATCAATCTCTATTCGTCCATTTTCATAGACACGGACCTTCTCTATCAATTTCCGAAGTTCTTTTGGGCGGTACTCATTCAAAAGCTGAATACCCTTGGCATCTGCTTCTAACACAGCAGCTTTTTCTTTCCCAGCCCTCAATTTTGTAATCATTGCTTCCGTTGCTGCCAATTCATCACGCATGGAATCTATTGCGGTCTGGCGCTCTTCCTGGGCTGCGATAAATTTATCTCGCGTCATCCTGCCATTTCGGTATTCTTCATATAAGTCGAGCTTGCTGTTTTGCGCTCGTTGAAGTGTACGTTTGAGCATCGCAGCTTTCTTTTCAAGCAATGGTTCTTCTCGATTTGCGTTCGCTTTTACCTGCACAGCCTTTTCCGCCAGTGTTTTCGCCAGCATCTTTACAACCTCAAGAACACTTGATTGTAGCGTCTCGATTGGTTCATGGAGCCGTGTGCAATCCGCATTAGAAGAAACGCCAGCTTTTAAACAAAACAGATGCGTTACTTTTCCCTTGGATTTTTGGAGTTTCCGTCCGCAATACCCGCACACAAATAAATTATCTGCTCTTTCGCCAGCTGTGTTTTGATTAACGGTCTTAATTCGGCTTCTGCGTGATGCAGCCGCCTCACTAAACATATTCTGGGAGATGATTGCCTCATGTGTATCTTCCACGATGATCCATTCGCTCTGCGGGAGCACTCGCATCTTCCCAGTGCTGATTCCCACCGTTTCTCTTTTGTTGGAAATCATTTTTCCCGTATAGCGCTCATCCTTAATGATACGGAGCACGGTACATGCTACCCATATCGGTTTCTCCTCAAGAATGCGTCCATTGTAAAACTCACCATTCTGTTCCTTATAGCTTGCAGGGGATGGAATGCCATCATCATTTAATGCACGAGCAATTTGTGCGGCTGTTCTTCCGGCAATACATTCTTCAAAGATTCGTACTACCACCGGTGCTGTTTCCTGATCCACAAGCAGATGGTGCTTATCTTTAGGATCTAACCGATATCCATAAAAAGCGCTGCCGCCCCAATACTCGCCGCGTCGGCTCCTGGTTTTGTTTGCACTCCTTACTTTCACAGATAAATCTCTGCTGTATAATCCGTTGATCAGATTCCGTAGCGCAAGCTCCAATCCGCCTGTCGTACCGATAAAATTATCACTGTCAAAGTTATCGTTTGCAGAGATAAAACGAGTCCCGAACAATGGCAATATCAGCTCCAGATATGCGCCAACCTCCAGGTAATCTCGTCCAAATCGTGAAAGATCCTTGACCATGATCGCTTGTATTTCTCTCCGGCGTATCTGCTCCATCATAAGCATGAATTGTGGTCTGTCAAAATTTGTGCCGGTATAACCATCGTCACAGAACTCGACAACCTCATATTCACAAAGCTCAGTGTGCTGCTCATAGTAATCACGAAGCAGTTTTCTCTGATTTGTTACGCTATTACTTTCCGCCTTCCCGGAGGATTTCAGGTCTGCGTCCTCTGCCGATAAGCGAATATAAAACGCAAGAGTTTTGTTACATTGCATATCGTTCAACCTCCCTTTGGCGGATTGCGGCAAGATGAATGACTTCATCTAATTCATTTCTGAAATTAAATTTAACCTCAACATGTCCGTTATTGTACAGAATCATTTCATCAATAAAAGCGTCTACCATTTCTGCTGTTAATGTATCAGCATCCTTGTACTGTTCGATCAGCTCGGCCCACGATCCGCTTGCTGCAAACGACGGGTTGTACTTCTGGCATTCTTTTTCGAGTTCAGCAAGGAAAATACGCAGTTCGTCGGCCTTTGCAGCATATTCCTGACCCATGCTGATATAATCATTTTGGCTGAGTGTCCCGTTTGCAAATTCCTCATACAAGGACGCCTTTAATGACACATATCTATCAATTTGCTTTTTTACTCCACGAATCTGATCGCTGTAAATGCGAAACTTTGTTTTGCTGGATTCCTTCTTGTTCAATGCAGCAAGAAGCTCTCGCGCATCTGTAAACAGCTTGATCTGTGTGCGAATCAGTTTTAGAGCGATATCCTCAACATCCTGTTTTTTTACTGCCTTTTTGATGCAGTAGGAGGAATTATAGTTTTCGTGCAAAGAACAGTAATACCAAGGAACACGCTCCCCGGCATGATTTTTCTTGTTTCTCAAAAACATAGCTTGTCCGCATTCGCCACACCGGAGATGGCCCTTAAAAATACTCGCCCGTTTACTCTTGGAATCATATACGGCAGCCTGCCCAAGTTCCTCCTTCAAGCGCTGGAAATACAGCTGAACCTGATCGAATAGTTCCTTCGTTACAATCGGTTCATGTGTTCCCTTGGTAACAATCCATTCCTCTTTCGGAGCAGGACGGGAACCCTTTTGACCTGTGGAATGATAAGTTGATCGGAATTTCCCCGAAATCATCCAGCCAAGGTATACTTCTTCGGTGAGGATGCGCTTTAGCGTTTGCATATACCATTTTGAATTCTTAAAGTGGTCGGTAGATGCGATACCACGATCGTAAAGCAGCCGCCCGGGGGACGGTATTCCTTCGGAATTCAAGGTCGTTGCTACATAGTGCAATGTGTTTCCGTCGGCAACCATCTCAAACATTCGCTTTACCATCGGTGCGGTTTCTTCATCGACCACAAGATGATGCTTGTCCTTGGGGTCAAGGCGGTATCCATACGGTGCACGGCTTCCGGCAAATTTACCTTGCTCTTGGATTGTGCGCATGGATGAGCAGATCTTTCTTGAAATATCCTTGGCATACATCTCATTTGCCAGGTTTTTTATCTGAATCGATATATCTGCTTGTTGAAATTTTGTGTCAAATCGGTCTGTGACTGCAATGAAACGGCATTGAAAGAACGGAAATACCATTTCAATATACTCTCCGGACTCCAAATAATTTCGCCCAAGCCGCGAAAGATCTTTCACAATAATACAGTCGATCTTACCATCTCTCAGATCATTCATCATACGCGAAAACTCAGGTCGAATAAAATCTGTTCCGGATATATCATCGTCGCTGTAAATATCAAAGACGGACAGGTCTGAATGCTCTGACACATAGTCTCTCAGCAGCTGTAGTTGGTTGCCAATCGTATCAGCCTCGCGTTTTCTTTCTGTTTCTACAGAGATGCGTGCATATAATCCGGCCTTATATATTCTATCCGCCGCCGGCATCTGAATTGGCTCTGCGGCAGCGTTTTTCCGGCTTTTCCGTGCCATTTTATCCCACCTCCCTTTGGTTGATATAGTAATCCTTCACGCGGGATACCAGAGCCTCATAATCCTGCATATGGGCAAATGTCACTTCAATTCGCTTGCCCTCATAAATCATAATGTGGTCGATGCATTCAACCGCAACGATGCGTGTTAAACTTTGAATATTGCGGTGATCAAGGAACTCTTGTATCCATCGCTGAGGTGCGTTTCCATTTTCAATATATAAATCGATCTCATGGCGGATCTGTTCTTCGACGAGCTGTGCCTCTGAAATACGCATTTCATACTGCTCTTTTATATCGAGGTAATCCTCTTTGGAAAGAATACCGTCGCGCATATCCTCATATGCGGATATTTTCAGTTTGCGATAACGGTCAATATCAGCTTCAACCGCAGCGAGTCGATCTTCCGCCTTGCGAATGCTCAAACGGTGTACCGGCGCATTACGGATTGTCTGAAGGCAGCCATCCAACTCTGCGAGCATGCGAATATGCTCTTGTAAAAGCCGAAGGACGGCATCCTCCAATTGCTTTTGGGAGATACGGTGCGAGGTACATTCTCCGGTATTCTTGTGGTTACTACAGGTATAGTAGCAGAAACGCTTGTTGCCGGAGGTCTGCGTTTTACGCACCATAGCGCCGCCACAATCACCGCAACAGAGAAGCCCTGCCAATGGGAACAGTCCGTTTTCGCGTGGGGAGGTCCGGGTATCAAGCTCAAGAAGTCGTTGTACTAGTACAAACTGACGAGGGTTTATGATCGCTTCATGTGCGTTTTCGTAAATTGCCCACTTATCCTGTTCATTGACGATAACTGTTTTGATTTTATAATTGGGCCGAGTCCGAATTCCTTGTACAAGCGTTCCAACATAAACCGGGTTGGTAAGAATTCGACGAACTGCAACCGGTGTCCACTGTGCTTTGCTTTTCGTTTTGAATGATGTTTTATATGGCAGCCCTTTGCTTCTTTTATATTCAAGTGGTGAGAGAATGCTCTGCTCGTTAAGCCTGCGTGCAATGGCATCCTGATTGATACCGCTCAATTTCCACCCGAAAATATCACGCACAACTTCTGCAGCGTAAACATCTACAACAAGTTTGTTCTTATCTTCCGGTGATTTTTCGTAACCGTATGGTGCAAACGCTCCGATGAACTCACCGTTCTTTCGCTTTACCTGCAGCTGGCTGCGGATCTTAATGGAAATATCTCGGCAGTAGTTATCATTCATCAGGTTTTTGACCATGATGTTAAAATCGTCCGCACTGCTTCTCGTGATAGTATCGACTCCGTCGTTAATTGCGATCAATCGGACCCCATAATACGGAAAAAGACGATCGATATACTTTCCGGCGTTGATATATTCACGCCCGAAGCGGGACAGATCTTTTACAATGACACAGTTCACAACTCCGGCGCGGATGTCATCCATCATACGCTGAAAGTCAGGACGGTCATAATCTGTCCCTGTATATCCATCGTCTTCTCTTATAGAAACAAGCTTTATATCAGTCTTGTCTTTAAGGTAGTCCAGAATAAGCTGCTTTTGATTGGAAATGCTGTTGCTTTCGGCCTTTAAGCCGGATACGCTGTTCAGATCTTCTTTTGAAAGCCTCACATACGCAGCAGCATGATATTGGGTTTGCTTTGTGTTTTCCATATGCTCACTCCTTCCGATGGAAATCAGACATGCCGATAAGCATTCAGAAGAGCGAGGTATGATAATTTAGTCCGAATGTAGTATAGCATATTTTTTTGAATAAGTCTATGGCTATCGTACATTTCCATTACTTACCGTTCTGCTGTGCGCAAAAGGTCCTCGAAATTCTGTTGAAATGACGGCCCGTCTGGTTTGTAATTCACTTTTACGGCAACATCGCCAATACGAAAGCAATAAGGATTCTGAACCTGCTGTAAAAAGCTCAGAATTCTCTCTGATACCGGTCGGGTATCGTCGATTTGAACCTCGTCCAAGTCGATCAAACTGCCTTTGTCGACATTTTTGATGTCAACACTTTTTAACATCTCAAAATCAGTTCTATCGTAGCTATTCATCAAATTCTCCTTTCGCCGATATTGAAATTATTGCCAGAATGACTTGCGTCTATTCACAATGAAGTTTTAATGTCCACCGGCGCCTGCAGCGAACAGGTCCACAGAAATTTCATCTCCCCGCCTTCATTGTGGCCGGGCCGCGAGTTACGGGCGTATCATTGTCCCAGCTGCGCTTCATGGCGAAATGCAGGAGCCACCCGCATATTATTACTCATGGTTCTGACTGCCGATCAGACGGATAGGCGCTCGACGAAGCTGGAATGTGCCGGTTCCGGACTATTCAATTTTCAAGGTGCAGGTAAGCACGAGGGTGCCTTACATAAGTAAATACGGACAGTTTTTTTGTCTCATACACTCGCCGACAAAAAAATTTCAAAAATGCCGGCTTCAGATATCCCGAAACCGGCATTCACCTCAAATCTTAAATTTTGAGATATTGAGCGCAATATGTATGAGAATGTATTGCTTCAGGTCCTCATCCATGCGGCCATACAAATAGGAATGATGCTCGATCAGAGGCATATATAACTCCAGTATGGTCTCTAAATCCCGATGACTTCCCATAACGGCTCCTTGCAGAACCTTTTTGAACTCTGATTTGTTCATTCATCATCACCGCCTTCCATCAGATGGGAGCGCAGCCTTTTCAGTGCAATGCACCTTTGATTTCTGACATATTGCAACGAGCAGTTGAGTCTTTGGGCTGTTTCTGCTTCACTCAGATCTTCCAAAAATAGCAACTCCATCACTTGACGGCGCTTTAATGGCAACTCCATAAAAGCCTTTGTCAGCCGTTCCTCCTCAAAATCATAAGGGGACTGCATCCTTGTGATTTTTGGCCATGACTCGCACTGCGCCAGATCAAGAAGTTCTGCCTCTGGTATATCCTCGTAGGATATGATTTCCGGACGATTCTCATATTTCCGCAGGTAATCAATTTTCGCTCGCTTAATAATTGTTTCAAGCCACCGAGTAAACTTTGCCCGTAGCTCATCCCGTTCGGGATAATCCTGTCTGTGGTCCATTTCCATGCCTCCTTTTGGCATGCCACCACAGCAGGAAGAAAACATACCGCTTCACGGCATGTTTTACAGCGATATACGCAACATGCCATGATGGCATGCTGTGAATAAAATAGCGGTTGGTCGTTACGATGATTATCACAGCGATCAGAACATCGGACTCACCCCCTTCCGAAAAGCATAATAAAAAACGACCATACCACACCCTCGTGTGATACAGTCGCTTCATGCGTGAATATAAAACCGATGCCAACGGCTCGGCTATGTGTATGCTGATAAAAAGGCAACAATACTTTTTCCTTTTGTTAGGGTCTGCACCTCATCATATGTACCCCTCGCTTTTGCCTTATGTTTTGCTGAACTTTTCAAGTGAATCCAAATAGGTATTGAAGCCTTCGCACGCCAGTATCCGTTTTGATACCGGGTATTTCTCGATTCGTTCGGAAATTTTCTTCAGGTAAATTTCCTCGGGATGAGAAAACTCATGGGCCAACAGTTGATCCGTGGTTGCATTCAAAGCGTTTGCAATACGAACCGTCATTTCGAGGCTTGGCTTTACCCGTCCGTTTTCAATCTGACCAATGTGGCTGGCGGAGCATTCGCACTTTTCCGCAAGGTCCTCTTGCCGGAATCCCTGCGTAACTCGGAGCCGCCGAATATTCTGTCCTAAAGTCTTGTAGTCCACTGCACATATCTCCTTAAATATATTTTAGTGGACGCCGCGGCGAAAGTGAAGAATGCATAAATTGTACACACGCACCATAAGTGTGATATTCAGAATTTTTCTTTGTTTTATCCCACCTTAAAAGCAAATAAGTCTGCCTATAGTATCAGCAGACTCATTTGTGCTTAATTGAACATGTCCAAATTATCGAGCATTTTGGTTATATCCTCTTCCAAAGCCTCGGAAGTTCCACTCAGTGAAGTATCCGCTATAGTTTCGGTTGTATGCAGTTCAGATAGTTTCTCCTCCACGATGCTCCGTATCAACCGTTCCATTTGACTGCGGTCGAAGGCAGGAGCAACCTTAACCTCTATTTTACTATAACCGGACTGTAACTCCGGATGAGTGTCGATATAATCACTCAATGCCGAAATAATTACCGTACTTTTTCTGTTGCCCAGGTTTTCCAACAGCTCGCCGACACGAATCTGATCTTCGTTGTCGGCACTGAACTGCAGCGTAAATCTATATTTTCCGTCTTTTCTCACCGCCCACACCGTCCTTTATGTAGGACGATGGGACAGCTGCACTCTGCCAAGCATTTCGTACCCAAGCGCATTGGCATTGGGAGACTCCACAAAATCCGCCTTCGCGACCAGCGGAGAAGCCTCCAGAAACGGTCGGAGAAGTAGACTTCCGCCGCCGATGAACACAGCAGGATTGGAACGGAGATCAACCTGTAGCTCGCGCAGCTGGTTGAGAATATCCTGAGCATGAAGCTTGGTTGCGCCGCAGATTGTCTGCTTAACATCATCCGGCAAAATTGTGTCCTGACCGGAAAGAACAGCGCTGATGTGCTCGTCCTCGATACGCATATCGTGGAGTGCACCCACTTTGCGAATGATCTCATTGTTCATAGTGATAATACCGGTTTCAAGGGAACGACAGAACTGCAAATCGGGTTTGCCGTTTTTCAGAAGCAGCACATCCGTCGTGTAGCCGCCGATGTCAACAACAAACACCCGAAGCATGTTAACGACCATACTGCTTTTCGGAACAACGGCCGCATATGCCTGCGGGAACACCATCACCTTATCGATCATAATGCTGTACGGTTTATCCTTATAAACAAATTTGATAATGCCGTCCCGTTTGAAATACCGAGCGAATTTGTCCTTGAGTACGCCGTAATGCTCCGGCGGCAATCCCACTGCCAGTTGGATCTGTTCAACGGGGCTGTACCGTCCGGTATCCTCAAGCTCCTTTGCAATGGCAAACAGCGTCAGAATAAAATAGCGCTCGTCCTGTGTTTTGTCGCGCATGTAGCTCAGGCGCTTTCCGCTGGGCGTCCAGTACCGCCCGTCATATTCCAGGATTTCGTCCGCCATAGGCGGCTTGACGGTGTGCTCAGACAGACCGGAAACAAAGGAATGGTGCGGCGTTTTGATGGCATAGTTGCCGTGGTCGATTGCAATCAACATATAAGGTTCCTCCTATATTTCAGTTTTGGATTTTCATTATCATTACACGGTTCAGTATGCGTATTTACAACGGGAATGCGCATTGCAAAGCAAAATAAGCACGAAAAAGGGCGAAGCCGAAACCTCGCCCTTCCGTTTTACTATGATTGCTTTTTCCGAAAAAGATACTCCCAGATATAATCGTCAAGCCCTTTGTAGGCCGGATCCCACAGATAGGTACCATACCGAAAACCCATATCACCGAGCAGCTGCAGAAGATTATTATACCCGTTCTGCACATGATGATTGGTAGCAAAATCCATATCGAAAGCCGTTTTGATTTCGACCAATCCCTCGCTGCGCAATTCTGTCAGAGTCAGTTCAAGCTGCGTCAGGGTATTCACACCCGGAACGGCCAGAACCGTCAGACCAGTAAGAGCATTTATTACATCCGCTTTCATTGGTCCTTCTGTCAGAACGAGCATCGGGCGTACAGGGCCGGACAAATGCGTCCATCCCTCAGCTTTGCAGCCGTCTTTTTTCTCGGTGCTGGAGACCCATCGGAATTTGCGTTTTTCGACATTGTCCCGACGGATCTGCAACCCCTGAATTCTCCCGTAGCGGTCACGCACGGGAATCAGAATGCCGCGTTTCTCATGGATAAAGGTCCATGCACCGCTGTCATCCCGATAAAATCCGGGCACACCGGCGAGATATAGGCCATCAGACTGCAATTGCTTTGCAATCTGCGTCATACCGACGACCGGCGTTGTTTTATACCCGAGCCTTTCGATATCTGCATCTGTCAGGCCGCGTCCGAGTAGATTGTCCCTGTGGTCAGAGGCCAGTGTGAGTTTGGAAAGCAATGCACGATAGGTTGCATGGCGTGCGTCGATATCCGTTAATGGGCATTCCGTATCCGCTTTCGGCAGAATCTTCTGCCGTGGGCGCGAAGCATTTTCAGGTACTCCCATTCGTGCCAAAATCGCTTTGCGGACTTCGTCGCGCGGAATGCCGGTATATAACGCATATAAATCGAATATTCCGCCGGAAGCGCCGCAGCGAGGACAACGAAAGACTTCCTTTTTCAAGTTGATATTCAAATGTCTATTTCGCGGGTTCTCGTCACAGCATGGGCACTGTACATAGTACGAGCTTTGACCGGACGAGGGATACGGTATCCCAAGCAGTGAGATAATATCCCACATATGAATCTTTTCCATACAACCTCCTTTCCGGGGACGGCAGAAGTCCTGCCGCCCCCGAATTTATTCTGCTTCACGCCGAAGCTTTCTGTTGTGCATATTCGCAGATCAGCTTTGCAGCATTGCGAATCTCTTCACCGCCGGTAAACTTTGTTGCACACCACTGGATCGCTTTCGGATCCATCTGCAATACATCACCCAGCGTCTTTCCGCCGTACTTGGTTATCGGGCAAGGGACGCGCATAGCCTGTTCTACCTTTTCTTCAAAGGTGAGTTCCCTTTGCGGAGGCGCCGTTGGCTCCACGGTGTATTCCTCCTCCGTTTCCGGCTCAGGCGCAACAGCGGGGTTTTTAGGCGGTGTGCTGCTGCCTGCCTGAGCGCTGTTGCCGTTCAGTTCATCCGTGGCAGTGCCTTCAAATTCATCACCTGCCATAGCAAACTGCAAACCGAATCCGGCGTTACGCAGTGCAATGCCGACGGCTGCCGTCTGTGCCCATTCGCGGGGTGAAACGGAAGGCTTATCTGCCAGGTATCCCCGAGAGGCTGTTGCCTCGGCAAGATAGCATTCCGCACCGTCCTTGTAGCTTGGATATACCTTGGCGGTCGCCACAAAGCAATCCTTTCCGGGTGATACCGTAATGGCAATACGCCCTTCGGGATACTTCATGCGAAACCACGCCATCTGGATCATAACCGGGAGACGCTTACGCACCTCACCGGTTTCCAGATCGGTATAATCTACCGCAAACGGTGTCGGATCGAATCCGTCCACCTTGTTGATTCCTTCGATTTTGGCGAGCATAGCCGCCTTATCATTCGAGTTGTTCTGACTCATTAGAAAGCCTCCTTAGAAATTGATATAGGTGTTGCGATACTGCATCCAGACGGGCAGAATCGTCTTAATGTAATTGTTGATGCAGGTTTTGTACTGTTCCTGCGTAGATGCGTTAAAGCTGGAGAAACGCTTGCGTCCGTCCTGTACGACCTGCGTAAAGGACTGCAGGGCAGTTTCACGCTTTTTCTGTCCTTCGGCATCCGTCTTGGGACCGAACTTGCGCTCGTTCAGCGTAAAACGCACATAGGCGTCTACAAGCTGGAAATGGAATCCCATAGATTTGGTGTCCATCGTAACCGGCGCAGATTTACACAGGCTCTCAAAAGTCTCCAGCACACAAATGCGGTAGTTCAGTTCCTGCATAATCAGCACCTGGTCAAGCGGTAAGCTGTTTGCCGCAATCTGCTCACGGATATCATTCTGCCTTTTTCGGTACTGCTCCAAAATTGTTGCCATTTCGGTACTCCTTTCATTGCATAGCGGCCTGCAGGCGTTTTGCCAAACAGGTGCCGCGTTTTTCTGTGTCGGTTTTCTTGATTGCCATACACAAAGCACGACGCTCGCCGACAATGATGACATTTTCTTTGCCGCGGGTAATGGCGGTATACACCAGAGGCCGTGTCAGCATGACGTAGTGGGCGCATTGCAGGTTGATGATCACGGATCTGTATTCCGAGCCTTGCGACTTATGGATGGTAGAAGCATAACCCAAATCCAGCATATCAAGCTGACTCGTGTCATACTCAGCCATTCGTCCGTCTCCGAAATCAATCGTGACGGTCGTCTCGTCACCGGCTTTGCAGATTTTTGTGATATACCCGATGTCGCCGTTACTGATTTCATCGCAGTTTTTGATTTGCATCACCTTATCGCCGCAGCGGAACTTTCTCGTCCCGTGAGTGACCTCAGCCTTGTCCGGCGCAGGAGGATTGATTTTCTCCCGCAGCAGCTCGTTGAGCGCATTGACGCCGGTTTCGGTTTTCTGCCGGTATGGTGAGAGCAATGCGACATTGTCCACACCATATTTGGCAGTTTCCTGCAGATACAGCTCTACAATTTTCTCGGCCGACTTGGGAATACTCGCCGAGTCATAAAACTGAAAGTCGCTGCCATACTCAAGACTCATATTCCCGTGACGGATCAGTTTCGCATTGGTTGCTATCCGGCTGCCAGCTGTTTGACGGAAGATTTTATCCAGCTTCACGACCGGCACGATACCACTTGCAATCATTTCGCTCAGCACCGCCCCGGGTCCGACAGATGGCAACTGATCAGCGTCTCCGATAAGGATCAGCTGACTGCCCGGTTTTACAGAGTCAAACAGATCTCCTGCAAGGTAGATATCCAGCATAGATACCTCATCGACCAGAATCAGGTCGGCATCCAGCGTTTCAGGATCACCGTATTCTCCGTCCTCGCCGGCAATCAGCCCCAAAGCCTTATGAACCGTAGAGGCCGGGAAGCCGGTTGACTGCTCCATACGCCTTGCGGCACGCCCTGTCGGCGCACAGCACACGATCTCCTTTGACGGATGATTGCGGCTATAGATGCCGAGCAAAGCTTTTTGCAGCATCGTCTTGCCGGTACCGGGACCGCCGGTAATAATGCAAAGGCCGCTGGTAAGCGCCGTTTTGATTGCCTGCCGCTGTTCAGGAGCCAGACGCACCCTCAAACGGCTTTCCTCGCGGTCGAGCTCGTAGTCCAAGTCGCCATAAGTGCAGGGATTTTGATGGCGGAGCTGATACCGGATTAAATCGGCGAGCTTTTCTTCGGCTTTTGCCGTTTTCTCCCGATAAACGCAGCTTTCATAGGTCCGCATTCTTCCGTCAAGGATAAGACGGTTGGCACGGGCTGCAATCATTTGATCGGTGAGTTCCGGCGTCTCCAGAGTTTTTCGGCAAGCGGTAATAAAACCATCCCGATCCATACACAAATTTCCGCGGCCTTCCGCATCGGTCAGCGTGTAGAGAATACCTTCATCCACACGCTCCGTAGACAGGCGGTCGATGCCCATACTCATGGCAATCTTATCTGCCGTCTTGAAGCCAACGCCGACCATTTCGCAGAGCTTATACGGATGGTTCTTGACGATATCCATCGTCTGCTCCCCGTATTCTTTGTAGAGCTTTACAGCACGGTTCGGTGTGATTCCATGCGGTGAGAGAAAAGCCACCACATCACGGGCGCCTCGGTTGGCAAGATAGGAATCGCAGATTTTTTTGAGCTTATTCTGGCTGATACCGGAGATGGTCAAAAGCATTTCCGGCTTCTTGTCCAGCACCTCCAGCGCCATGTTCCCAAACGCATCATAGATACGCTCCGCCATTTTCGGACCGATGCCTTTGATCTGCCCGGACGAGAGATAGGCAACGATGCCTTCTCGGGTCGGAATGATCTGTTCCTCGTACCCCTCGACATCATACTGAATGCCGTATTTGGGATCCTTTCGCCAGTGTCCGCGCATTTCATAGCGCATATTGCTGGCGGTAGGCAGGCAGTACCCGACGGCCTTGATTTGTGTAATGGTATTGCCGCTGCTATCCTTCAGTTTCTCACAGGGTCGGTAAAGCGCAATCATAAAGCTTGTCGCATCTGCCGCACCGGTACCGGAAGGATAGATCATTTTTTCAAATTGGCATAACAATGTCATTACTCCTTTCACTTTGTTCCGGAAAACAAAGAACTCCCGAAAACGCAGCGAAACACTGCTTCTCAGGAGTTCTTTGTGATACGGCATAGTCATTTGAACAGTGCCGCATTTTCCAGATAGGATTCGGGATCCGTAAACGCCATCGGAAAGTTTTCACGATCCAGCTTTACGGATTTCTTATTCCCGTTGTTTTGTGTGACGAGTTTCTGCACCTCCAGATACAAGCCTTCGTCAAATACCGTAATCGGCATACGAAGCAAGGCCGCCTTGGCGATTTCGCCGCGCATACCGTTGCTGAGCCTATTTCCACATACGAGCATAATATCGCTTTGCTCCAGTATCTCCAGACCGAACCGGAGCGCAATGGCTCGTTCAGCAGGGATCTCATCACAAAGCAAAAGCGGCAGATACGCATGAGGCGCAGCGGCATTCATGTTCATTTTCTTGTTTGCGTAGAACATATAAGCTCTGGCCGTGCGCAGGTTCTTTTCGCACTGCTCATGGGTGTCTGCCCGGAAGGGGGAGCACACATAGGCTCTTTTGCGGTAGCGATCAGCGGAAGCCAATTGATACATCAGCTCCTGCTGCCAGTATTGGTGATAGATATTGTCCATAGTAGGACTCCTTTCTTAAAGTGGTTGTACACTGACCTTGACCTTACGGCTCTGTGTAGTCTTCATTACATCCGGCAGAATCGTCGGATACTTTGCCTTCAGGACCTTGGAATCAGGTCGTGTAGTGGATTTGGTCACGAAATCAATGAGAAGCTTATCCGATGTCGTCGTAAGGACGCCATGCTCATGCTCCTTCATGATTTCGGCAATTCGCACGCTGTGTGCTTCGATCTCCTTTTCATAAGTTTTGATTTCACGGTTGCACTCCGTGATCTTGCCTTGCAGCAGAGCGATTCGACGCAGTGCGTTTTCCTGTTTAGAGGAAAACTCAATGGTCGGCAGCCCAGACTGGCTTTCTCCATAGATACGGGCCAGCGATTCAAGCGCCAGCTGCGGCGCTACACCGGACATTGTGGGCGGCTTATCGTGTTCCAGACTCCATATCCACTCATCGAGCCGCTCGAAAATCATATCTTCCTTTGCTCTATCCCGGGTGATATCCGGTATTGCCAGGTCATTGTCTGGGTTGTTTCCCCAGATTGCGGAGAACGAACCGATATTGACATCAGCAACGGCCAAATAGAAACGCAGCTGCAATTCATAGTACAGAGGAATGGCACCATCGTCCCACTCACTTGCTTTATGATAGGTACAGCTCTTGCACTCCAGGATGCCTGGTTCTCCGTCAGAGGCACGCTCAAAACGCCGATCGAAGTTGGCAAGCGCATACGGATGGTCTGCGTGTTGGTACAGATTCGTGTCCTCATACACACGGTTGCCGGTTTTCTTGGCATACCAATGCGCTGCGATAGGTTCAAGCAAATGCCCCATTTCAAGCTGATTGGCGTTGCTTTTTGCCGGCGGCTTCATCCGTCCCTTTTTGATCATCCACAGTTCCAGCGGCGTTGTCCAAGGGGAGACCCCGAAGACGGCTGCCACATCACTGCCGCCGACTGTATACGGGATTTTACCGGACGGTCCGTGCATACGAGCCGCCAGCCACTGGGCGTTGGTCATTCCGGCAGTATCGCATAGGATATTCGGTGCCGCCATCAGTAGCTCACCGCCTTTGCCAAATCAAAATCACTCCATTTGAGTGTGAGCGCGCGCGCCATATTTTCCTCGACAACGAGGAGCTTGCTTTCGGGAAACTTATCCGTTTTGAGAATAAACGGGATCTCCTGCATGGCTAAAAACACATCATGTGCCGTGGCAGGGCCTCCGCCGTAAGACATCTCAAACATGGCGATTGCTTCGACTGCTGCCTTTTTAGGAAGGCTGAGCTTTTTACACACCCGCGTCATGGCGTTGATTGGAAAATCCAGATGGATCTCCATCAGCGCCTGCAGCTTAGCGATGCTGTCACCAAACTGGGCAAACAGTTGATCCAGCGCCGTATCAAAGTCAGCAACCTTGGATTGATGCCGATGATCTACGGCTATGCAGCCGCCGATATGGATAGAGTCCCTGCCGTTCATCAGAAGCGCAGAGACCTTTGCCGAGGCAACACCGGTATCCGATGTCATAAAGCGGATACCCGGCATCAGTTTGGATGCCATCGTCGCTTTGCCCTGGGCAGCCAGCACCTTTGCGTAGGTCCCGAGCAGGTCTTCCTTCTGGTCAGGCATTCGCCATGAGGCACTGACCAGAGAATGGTCACAGTACCCGGACTCAAACTCGTTCCCGGAGAACCGTGCATCGAGTTTTGCCTGCAGAACTTTCAGCAGCTCGTCGATCGGAAGGACGGAATAATCCACCTCATCACCGGAGTGAACGGCGGAGATTTTTTCGTCCCGGATCAGCAAGAGCGCATCCGCCGAATACAGCTTCAGGCATTCGTTGAGCACTTCGGCCAATACCTCGCGGCTGAGTTTGGGGAGCGCAGTGCCTCCGATCTTTGCTCTGTCGAGCAGGCTTTTGTAGGCTGTCATACGGACCGGATAGAGTTCTCCGTTTACGCGCATAGCAAGCCCGAGATTTTCTGCCGTATCCTTTACGGCTTCCTGTGATGTTCCTGCGGCAAACGCCGGCAAATTACCGATGAGAGGCGAGGACTCGCCGAGAGGTTCCACCTGCAGGTCTGCGACCTTGCAGCGGATCCAGCGGCTGTTCTTTGCCTGCTCCTCATGATAATCCAGCAGCATCGTGTAGGAACTGAACAGCGTATAGTAGCTGTCCTGGCATGGGTTTTGCATAATGAAATGCTCCTTTCTTTGATTTTGACGGCAGTGCCGCCTTGATATATGACAAAAGCCAGCACCCCTGAAGGACTGCTGGCTTTATGCCCGAATGAATTGGCCGGAAATAAAAAAAGTGCCATTTGCAATAACGCAAATGACACTGTGATAACTCTGTTAAACTGTGCTTGGATCAGAACCAAACTTGATACTTACATAGATAGTATAACAGAAAACTTCGCAATAGTCAATCCATTCACCGGAAAAGGGCATTTTCAGCACAAATCAATTTACATTCTTACTTCAGAAATTGAAGATTTGCAGTCGGAATGTAAATGCGCATCAGTTTAAGCCATCGCAGGCTTTCGTGCATCGATATAGAGATCGATGTCGTGAATGATATAGTTTGTGCCGGTGGTGTGAAGCGCCTCATAGCAGGCGTACAGGTAATCCCACACGCGATATTTACTGAACAGCTCATCAAGCTGTCTGCCGGTCAGTTTCTTTGCATATTTGTACTGCTCGGCACTAAAAATCATAAATTCACCTTGCTTTGACATATTTATCCCTCCTCCGGAATAGAAAACTTACCTGTCTTCTTTTCTTCATCAAACATATTAAACAGGGTCAATGGGCTGAAATGCCAAAGTTTCGTTTCTTCATGTTCCAGCAGCGCATAAACTTGGGTGCGATAAAACTCCTGGGCAGCATTTACCTCATCATAAGGATAATTTTCCGTAATGAGATGTATTACCTCTGGCACAATCAGTCCGATTACCGCACTGAATTTTTCTTCACTCATATCATTTCCTCCCCTGGGACTGTACCGATAAATTTCAGATAGGACAGCGCTTTCTCCGATGAAAGCACGAGCTGGTCATACAGCTTTTTGATTTTCAATGCCTCCAGCGTCTGCTCTTTTGTAAGAACACCGGTAGTATACAGTGTAAAGGTCGTATACACATCATCATTGGCTACCGGGCCAAAAATGAAATCGTAATTTTCTCCGGTGTAATTTCCGGAACGGTTGTCAGATACATAATTGAGCCAAGCTTCGTCCGGCTTATCAAAGCGCAGTACAGAGCATTCGGAAAATGCTTTCGACTCATCAATCTCATATATACTGACGCACTTTGTTCCTTCTCGGCGCCGCCGTGCTACCTTATCTGCAAAGCCAATTGCCTGAACTTTATTTGTGGTTGTATAAAAGCCAAACCCGAAGTCCAAAAAACGATTTTGGTGAACCAGCTTCGGTTCGGAAACAATCACATTGCTTCCATGATATACAATCATAGCTTACCCTCCAATACTTTATCTGCAATATTTTTCTCGTCTTGCAGAGAACAGATCATCGCTTCAATATGTTTTCTTTTCTCGATTTGTTCCCGCACAGCCTCAACATCCTGTCGACCGACATATTTTGATATGACTTTCTTCCCGTCACGGTATTTCAAATAATAATAAGTCTTTCCACCGCTATTCTTTTCTGAAATCGTTCCTTTCGGAAGCAGCGAAAGCTCTGCCTCATATTGGGCAAGCATATTCTCGATGCGCTGCCGTTCCTGCATTACGGTGTGCAGTAGCAGATTCATCTAATCACCTCTGCCTATATTATACACAACAAATTAGAAAATATCAATAGCGTGTTGTGTAATTCAAGAAAAAATCATTTTTGAACCTTGCCACATATGTATGCAAAAAGGGATGCCACCGAAGTGACATCCCTCCCATAATGGTTACTATGCTGCGTTCCTGTTCAATGACCACAAGCCTCGCCCGTCATGGGTGAAGTGCATGGGATTGATCTGCAGCGTTTGGCGGATCTTTTCTTTCCACCATTTGTTTGCCTGTGCCTTTTTATGCGGTTCGATCTGTTCATAGAGAAAGGAAAGAGCCACCGGCTCCTTGCATTGCTCCAAAACTGCCGCAACCACATCACGCCAGGTTGCTCCCGGCATATCACGGATATCTACCGTTGAACTCTGTGTCATCAGAATCGGAATGAGCACAGGAGAGTCCTTGCGAACGATCATAACATACTCATGCAGGATAGGGATAAACCTACCGCTATACTGCGTCCGGCCCGAAAAGCAGTTGTGCTGCGCCTTGATGATGATATTCTCTAAGGTGCCGGGCTTTACGATCTCGGCAAGCATACTATAAAGTCTGCCTTTCTTTTTGATGTCACCCATCAGGACAGCCATCCGGCCTCCGTTTTCCAGCGCCGAAAACTGTTTCATCATGGCGTGATTCATTGCTTTGACGAAATCGTCCCAGCTTTCAATACGGGACAGGTCCAGGCATTTCGGGTCATATCCGTACTTCTGCATCACATCGGACGCTTTGTACATGACATCGGAATACTGAATGATATCCCAATACGGAGGATGCCAGAATACGAATTCCGGACGCTCCGGAATATCGCAGTTCATAATATCGAACCCGCTGTGCAGATCGTAAAGATGACTGCGGATACCGACTTTATCAGCCGCTGCTTTGGTTGTGCCGCTTCCGCACATATAATCGCAGATCTCTTTGGGCTTAAAGAACCCGATAAGGTCTTCAATCAGTTTGGGGGAGCAGTTCCCACGGTATCGGTTATTGCCGCCTTCGCCGCGCTCCGGGTAGGAAACGATGCTGGTAAGCGGTTTACGATTACTGGCTTCTTCTTTCACAATAAACCCTCCCGATATCAGCATTTGACTTAGCTTGAATTTCTGCAACCTTGGTTAGAATTTCTTTTAATTCCGGCGAGAAATAAGCATACTCCCGGAGGACACGGGCGGCATCATAATTGCATTGATTCATCAGCACAACATATGCATCGCCGTCTGCAACTGTACAGCCTCCGATTTTCTTGCCCGCATAGTAGCAAGCCGAATCATATTTGTTTTTTCTTCCTACCATATTATCCGCCTTTCACTATCCACCGTTTTCGGTGCATGTTCTAGCAAAGCCTGTGTTTTGGAAGAGGACCGGAAGCCTAGTTCGGCTAAGCATATACAATACCCGCAGGTGCGCCAGGGTTTAATGCTCATTTGGACTCACCTCCGGGTTCAATTTCTGCGGATTCCGTACCGGAATGCGTATTTCTAGCCAAATACTCACACAGCAGCGCGTGCGCAGCCTCTGAAACAGCTTCCCAGTAGCACTCCCAATAGGTATCACTCAGTCCTTTATCGATCATGTTTGGAATCCGTACATCCGCAAGATACCTCTGATAATCTTTCTCAGATAACCCGCTGACTTCTTCCCATTCTTCGACTTGAGAAGCAAAGTCCTCATACCGGGATGCGTCTAAGTAGGCTCGTCCAACATCACCGATGATCGAAGGTGTCAGAATCACATCGCGTTCTTCCAGAGAAATGGCATAATGGCTTTCACAGTGGAATCCATCCAGCCATCCTTCATAGGAATTTTCCGATGTTTCTGTCCGGTATTCCGGTGTATTGATCCAGTCCGAAAGGCAGCCGGAGTCGATCTCGTTTCCGAGCGCTTTATTGAGCCTTGCTCTGGCTTCCAGCGGATCCGAAAAAATGCTGGACGAATGTCCGGTATTACCGTGAGCAGCCCAATCTTCACTCAATATGTAGAGCTTGATGGACTTCTTTGCCTGACCGGGAACGATAATCATTTCCGGAGCCATAATGACCATATCGAAGCAAATGTCATCCAGTTCCTTCTTTTCGCCATACAGGTCCGAAAACATCGCTTCCACCTTTGCTATATCCGCCGGTAATACCGGAGGTTCAAAAGAGCAGTAGATGTCCGGGGTATCGTTTTCGGTTTCTCTGTCGTCGCCGTCACGGATCTCAAGGATAGATCCGATAAGGCCGGCATATTCGCTTTGGTCGCTGCCGATGATCACATCACCGACACGGTATGTGATGCCGTTATACAGAAATTCGGCACCGGGTTTGTTTATAAGCATATGAGCACCTCCTTAAATGTGATAGTCTACGGAGACGAGAACATCTTCGCCGTCAAGATCGTCGATATAGGTATCGATCTGATCGTGCCAGATACCGCTCTCTTTTCCGATGCTGATGTCATTCTTGCTGAGCCATTCGTCTGCATCGACGATATCAGATACGCCGATGGGAAACTTCCATGACTTCGGTGTTCCTACACGGGCAAGGTATTCGTCCAAGGTTTCACCGTTTGCGTAGGCGCACTCGCCATAGCAAATGATTCCGTTTGCTCGAATCTCACCATAATACCCATCGGGGAGATTACCACTTTGGAAGGCCTCCTTGAGCTTATTGTATCGCTCAGTATCCTGAGCAATATACCAGCTCCGCATAATATCCCAGCAGATGTCTTTTTTTCTTGCTGCCGAAACCCACATATATCCTTCGGGCGCAGGGTATTTTTTGCTGTAGTTGCCCCAGCTTCTTTCCCCGAAAGAGTATTCCGTACAGTCTGCTTTTACAAGGAAAGTCACCGGCCATCTTCCGCCAATCTGATACCAGTCCCACATGGCATTGGGATTGCAATAAAAGCCGTATCCCTTTTCTTCCTCGTTGTACTCATATCCGCGATAATCTTCGGCATATTTTTCAAAGGTCTTATACGCCTTCTGCCGAGGACAATTCGGCAGGTACTGTATTTTCCGGGATTGCTTCGTGCGTCTGGTATGATGGAGATGACCGACCTTGTTTTGACTGACCTTCCCGTCTACAATGCTGTACTTGCTGAAATACGGATAACTTCCGCATTCGACGATCTTTCCGTTTGGAAGTTTCAGACAGTCTACGGACTTTGCGTAGTCGGCTTTCAGTTCCTCGGTCATATCAGCAAATTCCTTGTATTCTTCCGGCGGTTCGGTACTGTATGGCGTCATAACTTCTTCTACTGCGCCCACCAGTTGGCGTGCGAAATTCGTTGTCCTTCCCATAAGAGAGCACAGAGTCAGTTCCGCCATAATGTCCTTAGCCAAATCATCTTTTCTGGCCTGCAGCAATTCGATGGATTGTTCGACCGCAGCATTTTCGTGCGGATCTTCTTCCACAGTCGGCATGTTCACGGTCACCAGTGTTTTGAAATGCATAATGATGTTCCTTTCTGAAAAAGCAGATGGGCAACCGTGTGTCATCACCAGCTGCCCATCGTTTTGTTATATCTTGATGTGTTTATACCCGAATATGACGCTTGACCACACCGGTCAGCTTCGTGGGCAGTTGATTTAAGTCAGTAATATCGAGGAAGGAATCTCCGTAGATCCTCTCAATATTCTGCTTATCGTTGCCGATTGCGGCGGCAACAAAGAGTATGCCTTTGCGTTGGTACTCCTGCTTGATTCCGCGCAGATCCTCCTCAGCGGCCGTGCCGTAGTAACCGGTATCGGCAGGTTGCCCGTCCGACACCAGGATAAGAAGCTTTACAGCCTCGGATCGCTTGGAAAGTGCCTCCGCCACATAGCGAAGTGCCGCTCCGTCACGATTGCTGCCGCGGGCACTGATATCCATCAGCCTGTACTTATCGTCATTGTCAAAACCGTTGAACTCGGCATAGGAGTAAAGCTCAACCGAATTTTTTCCGTCATAGCAATCGGTCGAGTGACCATATACCATAACAGGAATCTCAAGGCTTTCACAAAAGTCGTATAGGATGATGGCTGCCGCTCTGGCGTAAGTGCAGCGGTCGCAGGAGCACATAGAACCGGACTCATCCAAAAGAAGTCCCACTGCAAGCTCGGGAATTTCATTGGGCAGGTTGTTCTTATAAAACACCTTGCCGTCATTTCGACATAAAGCGTGCGCATCCAGACGACGCCCCATAATAAGGCCGGTCTGTTTGCCGCCGCGCCGGTTCTCCTTGAGCTGTCGCAGAAGACTTTTCTGAAGCTGCCGGGAAATGCTGATGAGCGGATTGCAGATCGCATCGTATTGTTCCACAAGTTCCGGGTCAACGGATGCAATGCGGTTTACGCGGATATTGACGCCGCTGTGGATATCTCCATAGGAAATACTCTGCGCAGCTTCATTCAGTTCCCGTATGCGTTCGCTCTCCAGTTCCTCGCAGGCAGCTTTTTCCGCCATATTGTCCAGAATTCGTTCGATATCCGAGGCAGCACGGTCATATTGTTCGCGCTGATACTCGGAATTTTTCGTGACGGAACCGCCGACAGGGGCACTGACGCCGTCTGTCTGTTGGTGCGGAATTCTTCCTTTTTCGGATTCCGAGGTTTTCTGCTTTCCGGAACCGGAACCTCCGCCGCCGGGCTGAGCATTTTCAGAATCATCTGGTTGATTCGAGGCTTCTCCAGACTCAGATGCGTTTTCATTGTTTTCCGACTCAGTTTGGGGAGAAGCGTTTTCGTCATCAGACTCACTTTCAGACGCATCGGACCGTGTTTCCGCCCTTGCCGCAGCCGTTGCTGATTCACCGGTACTGCCGGATGCCTCCGGAACAGGGGTACTGCTTCCGCTGCCGACTTCGGATGTGCCGGCAATGGAGCTGAGAATTTCAGAAAGCGTTTCCGCCACAGTGACTGTGCCGCCTGCAGCTTCCGCTTCTTCCTGATGCTCTTTGCAAACCTCACAGAAATCTTGAATGTACTCCCAACAACGGATCATTACGGTGTTGACGGCATTCAAGCGCTCCTTACCGGAACGGTTCATCAGGGCCTCATCAATGTCATCGATCAGGCCGAATACCGTCTTTATGCGCTCGTCTGTTTTCGGCTCGCCGCCGTATTTGATTCGACCGAATTTGGCGTAGGACAGCATGATTTGCAGGATACTTTCAAGAATATGCCCATCGTCGTCTGCTTCCTTGGCGATCAGCTCTGTCACCGTATCGATCTCGTCAAAATGACGCTCGCGCAGCGTTTCCAAGCCGTAGCCGAGTGTACCGGGGAAGCTGTTCAGCATCCGATTTTCGATATACCCGTCTTCAATGATATTGGCAATGTTCGCCGCGATCTGATGGACCATCTGCAGATTCTTTGGGTCCTCCTTGACATATTCCCAGAACGCTTTCTCATTCCGGGCATCCGCCGCCAGCCGGAAAGCCGGCGGGCGAGGATACCATTTGAAGCTATCCAGATAGTTGTGATAAGTCTGGACTGAAAGAAAATCAGTAAAGAGCACATGCCCCAGCTCGTGCGCAAACATGCCGCACACGATCTGATACCGATTCTCGCGCCCTTTGACCTTGGTCACCAACGGATGGCCCGTGTTGATGCGGATCTGCATATTGTCCGTTGCCGCAGTGAAGGCATCCTTGGGTTTCCAGTAGAGATTTACACGGACACGACGGTTGTAATGATACCGTCTGGTCTGTGCTGCTGCCAGATCCTCAAAATGCCCCGCCAACATACGGGAAGAAAAGAACTGCTTATCCGTGATTTTGCTGCGCTTCTCATTGAGACGCTGTTTGACTAATTTATGATTCACCCTTGCCATTTAGGGTAGCCTCCTTTCTCTGAAATTGTTATGTCGACGCTTTATGCCGTTTCGGTGCAAAAATCGGTTCCAAAACCGTGCTGATCAGTGCTTCACGGTCAAGCTCGTCGGCGGTTGCCTTACTGATGATGGTATACAGCGCCGATTCGTAGACATCTCCGGTGATTTCACTGCTGATGATCCAGTCGATCAGACTGCGCATACCGTAGGAGCCATCCGTGATGCTGTTTTTGCGGCAATACTCCGCAAGGTCATTGACTACCTGCACCATCTTGGACACCTCATACTCATCCGTAGCTCCTGTGACCGACATAGCACGCTGCGCCATCACTTCAGGGCTCGGCAGCTCCACATCCCGTACCAGACTCATTCGGTCGAGCACGGACTGATTCATGCCACGGCAGCCTTCATAGCTCGTGTTGGTCGTTACAACTACGACGGCGTCGGGATGACGCTGGATAACCTCGCCGGTGGGCAGCGTGATAGAGCCGGATTGCTCCAAAAGAGAATTCAGACCCACCAGCACGCCCGGTTGGACGATAGTAGATGGTTCCTGTATCTCAATCACATAGCCGTGCTTGAGCGCCTTGATAAAGTCAGTCTCCACATAGCGATAGGTCTGTCCGCTGCTGCTTTTATCCTCCACGGTTCTGGAAAGCTCCCGTACCTTTTCCGTTACACGGTCAAGTACGATGCTCATGCAATCCTGTGAGGTAGCAGCGGCATTCTCCACGCCGGTCAGCGCCATATAGACACCTGCCGGATCGTAGTCCATATCGTCGAGGTCGGGCAGCTTCATCAGCTTTGAAACATTGGCATAGTTGATGCCGCCCATCTGCATCAGTGTTTCCCGTTCGGCGTCCAATTGGGCACTGCCCGTAGATTCGTCCGCAGAATCCGGAAAGATCATGCCGACAAAGTCGAAGATCTCCGTGTTGGCTGAGCAGGTGTATTTCATATACGGTAGACCGAGCCCTGCAGCAATGGCTTTTGCACCCATTGTCTTACCCGTACCTGCCGGTCCGCGCAGTAAGAAGTTACGCATCTGCATGGATTTGCCGGTCGTCGCCTTGGCGTGCTTGCAGATGTCTACAACTTCCTTCGGGATGATATACCACTCCGGAAGCTTTGGAATCAGCATCGCTTCCTGCGGGCTGAAAGTGCGCTTGTTCAGCACATACTGTCCCTCGAAATCCACATGGTCGATGGTTTCCGTTGCGGAATAAATCTGCGCCGGTCCGGTCTGAGCAAATATCTTGAATTCACCCGCCAGTACCGTAGTCGGTGTAAAACTGCCGGAATCCAGGTGCGTCTGAGATACACGCATCAGATTGCCTGCCTTATCTACATTGACCTTGATATGGGCAGCGCAGCTGTCATCCTTGATACGGCGATAGGCATTGTCGCACATAAGCGCCATGTATTCCGTAGCCTTATCCATATGGGGATAGCCGGCGTTCAGCTCGTCCTGGTAAGCCTCGAAGTTTTCTTTGAATTCATCGTCCTGCATCAGCATCGGGAACAGTGCCATCATAACGGCGGCTCCGTCACGGCCGCTGCTGTTGAGGGCGTAGTTTTCAAAGGTCTCCATATTGCTGTCATAGACGCTCGCCAGCAGGGTGCCTGTATTGCTGTCGTACACAACAAGATGATAGGCATCAGCGCTGGCAGAGGATTTATACTCTGCCGCCGTGCGATGATCTATGATGCCGACAGCGCCCTCACCGGATCCGTCCATGCAATGGCAGACCGCATGGATCGCCTTGATCATCGCGCTGCAAAGGGTAGAAGTTGTCCCGTCGCCGTACTTGGAAGATACCTTGATCTTTTTGTTTGCAATGGTGTCAAACGGCGACGGCAGCCTTCTGCCGAAATTAAAAATGTTGTTGATGTATGTTGCCATACTTTACTCCCTTTCTGCACTCAGTGCGATAGATTGATTTTGATTCCCTCCGCAATACATACGGCATCTTCAAGCCCGGCTCGCTGCAATTCCAGGCAGACATTCTCCCAGCTCTCACGGGTAGGAAGGTCGTCAGCCGTCAGGATGATTTCGGTCAATCCCTGACCGATGGCATCATTGCACCGTGCATTCAGCTCAAAGATGTGAGACTCCGCCCATTCAAAGGCGATGAGCTCATAGTTTTCTTTCGGTTGCTCTGTGGCAGGAGCTTCCGTCCGTTCCTCAGACTCATCCGGTTTTTTCGGTATCTCCTGATACTGAAGGCCGATTACCTGAAGATTCTGAATAATGACCTTTGCTTTGCGATAACCACCGGCTCGGTTGAGCAGGATATAGACCTCCTCGCCGAGTTCGATCAATTCAAAAGCATTCGGTGCTTCCCATATCCATCTGGCATTCGGATACTCATTCAGCACAAGCGTTGTGATTCGGCTGGTAATGAGGGATTGCGCCAGCTTTCGCAGATCGCTTTCCGTCGGTGCCGGTATGGGGGCAGGAAGCAGCGGCTGCGGTTCTACCGGGTCAACACGATTACCGGATAGAAACAGCAGTCGGATCGCTGCAACAAAAATGCCGAGGATGATGAGCAGCAGGATCGGCCATAGTCTGCAGATGAATGTCAACAGAGCCAGCAGTCCCAAAATCATCAGTGCCTCATAGGCAATTTGCCGCTTTCGGTCTTTGTTGTTCATTGAGATGTCCTTTCTGAACGCAAAAAGGCGCACACAAGAAACCATACGGTCACTTATGTGCGCCTCTTATACGCCCGATTCAATTGTTGCCTCTCAGTTTTCGTCGAAGAAGGAATTGCCTCCGCCAAACGACTCGTAGCCGGTAAAGCCGCCGTTATTTGCGGGTACGGCCGCAGCTGGTGCTGCCGGATGTCCTTGCGCTTCATTGGTGTTCTGGTTATCCTTAGACTTACCTCCGCCGGAAGCATACTCAATATCATCCAGAATGATGACCATTGCGCTTTTCTTCTCGTGAGTCTGCTGGTCTTCCCAAACATCCTCGTCCAGACGGCCGATAAGATTGACAAAGGATCCATCCTTGAGCTGCATCTTCTTGATGCGCTCGCAAATCGGGCCGAAACCCTTAACTGCCAGGTTGACCCACCGAGCATTATTCTCAGCGTTAGGGTCATAGACCTTCTTGCCGATCCGGAATCTCACCGCATCACCTTTCTCGGAAAACTTGATGGCTGCTGCGCCGTCGTATCCTCTCGATATGACGACCTGGGTTGCAAATACTTTTAACATAGGGTACTCCTTTCTGCAGGGATCGCCTGCAACAAAAATATTTATTTCATCCCGCTTATCACGGGTAGAAACCGACAGAAACAAAAAAAGTGCCAACCAGCACATTGCGTGCTAATTGACACTTTGAAAACTCGGATTACTCGGATTTCTCGTAGGAAATCTTGAAACTTACAATGTAAGTATAGCATAATCCATCGAAATAGTCAATCCGTTTGGGAAATTTGCCCCGAAATCATCTTTTCAATCTCCGTTTTGGCAAAGTCCAAGGCAACCATTGCCCTCAGCGCATCGAAACGAAGTGTTCCGTCTGCATTCCCGTTTTCCTCGACCAGGCTGTGTATTTCCTCCAGTAAGCCGAGTATTCTGTCTCTGTCTGTCATAGTCAGGCCCCTTTTCTTATTTCAACAGCATAGTAACCGTAGATCAGATATGCTCCGTCACGGCTGTACACCGGTGTCTTCTCCGATAAGTATATAGTCACAGTATCTCCCACACTGAGGCGTTTTATCCTTTCGTGTGTGGAAACGGTCAAAAGCCTCGGCGCTTCCTCTTCATACTCAAGCGTCAGGCTTTTTATGCGCTTTCGTATCGCAGTCGTTTCCACCTGGACACAGGTACCGCTTACCGAGATATAATCTCCCCTGATACAAGTATAAAACAGCCGTAAGGCATTTACAATAAAGAATCCGGCAAAGAGCAAACAGGGGAGGAAAAGGTACACATCCCAAAAGCCGAATAGCGTAATAAAGAAGAGAAGCACAAATACGATTGCTACGGCAAAGCGCCGGATCACCTGCTGCTGCAATGGCTCAGGGAGTTGCTTGAACCTTTCCTTCATCCGATTTCACCTCACAATACGAGCACTAATTTCTTTTTCAACAGCCGCAGCAGACCCTGCACAACGGCATCGCGGCATTTGGCTGTTTCCATTTGAGTTTCAAGAAGATTGTCTGCAATCGTATCAACCGTATAGATCCGTTCGATCAGTCTCTGCCGGTTATCCGTGTGCAGAAGGTCCTGCGTGGGCTTGATCCCGTTTTCTATGAGATATACAAGCTCTGCTACGGTCAGGCGAACGCCGGCATTCTTCAGCCACTGCAATATTTCTTTATCCATAGCCCTGAGCACGGATGCCTTGGTAGTGTCTGCCGGACAGAAGATGCACCTGGATGCAATCCGATAACGCGAAAGCTCATCATTATCCGTTTCGGTTTCCACAAGCCCCAGCTTTTGCAGATAAGCGACCGGGGGCTCATTGCGCCCGAGAGCTTCCGCAAAACTGAAGCGGCCGTTCAGCCATGCTGTTGCGGCATTTCCTGTGAGTTCAAATTTCTGACCACCATACAAAACGAATAGGAGCTGTTCCGTAGAGCCTTTCTGCACAATTCCTTTGGATAAATAAATCATCTCTGCCACCTCGCATGCTTTTTACTTACATTACACGGGCGGCGCACCGGATTTACAACTATCAGACAAAATACAGCATCAGTACGCAGAGCCCGATCACAACGAGCACACCGGCTGCCAGGATGATGATCTTTTTTACCGGAGCAGAGTCCGTTTCAAAGCGCTCCCTGCCGTGATCGACCGGCAGAAGATCCTCATAGTATCCGTCATAGCCGTCATTGTATGCTTTCCGGAGCTCAGCATCGGTCATGACCGTGGACTTATGCTTTTTCTTTTTGCCTGCAGATGATTTCTTCACCGGCGTTGACTTCTCTGGTTTCTCCTTCTTGACCGGTAATGCTTTCCCGCATTCAGCGCAAAAGGAAACGGCACCGTCAGGAATATCGGCGCCGCAGTAGGGACAGTATTTCATTTTCACACGCTCCTTTTTTGCATAATAAAAGTGGGCCCTTGCTACAGGCCCACTGATTGACGGTATTATTATAGCATCTTTTCATTTCCGTGTCATCGGCTTTTCTGTGCCATTTTTTCGCCATTTAATCGGCGGCAAAAGGACGCGACGAGTCTGAAACAAATGAGTATTTTGATTTACTATACTTATGGAAAAAGGCGGCAAGGATTTTACTCCTTGCCGCCCGAACCACGTTAGAACATCTGAACAGAAGAACTGTCCGGTTCTTTGTGGTTTTCACTGTACTGTCCCTGCTTTTGTGCCGGTTGATTTGCATTTTGCTGATACCACGATGTGAGCCAGCAATGATAATGCATCCTTGTTATCAGGAACATCTCGCTCAGTGACTCAAAGCTCATCATGACTGCCACATGGTTTTCCGGCTTATTACCGAATTTCGGAACAATCAATCCCTTTTCGTTGGTTTCGCCGGGGCCGCTGTCGGCAACAAACAGGAAATCCGCTTTGTTGGCCGGTACCAACTGCGCCACGCGGGAAAGGCTTTTTCCGTCCGGCCTTGCCCGACCGATGGCTCTGAGTTTTTCGGCAGATGTGCCGCCCAGGCATTGATACAACGGCGTATTATCGCCGTTTTTCTTTTTGCTTTGCAGCATATACCGCAGCTCACCGCAATCCAGCTTCCGGCACAGCTCCAGAAACTCATCCACAGCAATATAGATATGAACATTGTTCGTCTGGCGCTGACCGGCCGGCTTCGACTGATCATAAGCAGCAAAGGCCAGATGGATCCTGCCGATAGAGAAGCTGTCATTCAGGCTTTCCACAAAACAGTTCCGGGCATCTTTGCGAATGATCTGAAATTGATTTCGGTCTTCACGCATGGTTTACACCATCCTTCGATGTTGGCATCATTTTCATAAGATTAAGGATTTTTTCAGAGTTCTCCTCAAATTGAGGGAGAAAATCCTTACTCGTGTCGTATTCCAGATAGAGCTCCACGAAAGTTGCCGTCCATGCGAATTCTATTGTTTGATCGCTGCATACCTTTTCCGCCTTACGGAAAATCGAGCCGAGTTGGAAAATCTTTTGATGCCACAGCTTAAAGAACTCATCTTCAACAGGAATGCCAAATTCACTCAGCCACTCTCTTACGGTATGCGTTTCGGCATTATCGCCGCAGCCGGGATTGATGAAAACATACTGTATTTCTCCAATCTTGGCGTTAACTGTTTTTGCAGCTTTCTGATCCACGGTAACGCACCGCCCGATTGGAAACATTGCGCAAACTCCCGGTTTAGCCTTATGAACACTGCACTTACGATCCTTTAAAAGCGGGCACCGTTTAATTGAGCCACGAGGCTTCAGTCGGACAATAGGTATGCAGGAGTCATGTCCGATATAGGTCTCGCAATATCTCTTAAACAGTTCCTCGGGTGAGATCTGCAATTCCTTTGCCATGCAGTATATGTCTCGCGGTGTCAGTAGAATGTCCTCGCGGTTGATACAGCACTTGCCGCACATGGTGCAATGAAACCGGAAGGGTTCATCCACTCCGATTTTCATGCTGTCAAAATTGTCTACGATTTCTTTTAGTCTTTTATCCATTGATATTACCTCCAAAAATAGATGGAGGCGCCGCAAAACGACGCCTCTTTGTTGTGTCATACCGACCTGTTACTCTGTGAGTTCTTTCAGATACTCATGTAATACTTTCAGATTCCGCTCATACTGAGGCAGAAACGGTTTGCCCGTGTCGAAATTTCCGTATTTAGCCCAGTGAAAGCACATAACTGCTTCCTTCTTGCGTTCATCCGGAATTTTTCTGAGCAGCCGCGCCAGCTCCTTCGCGGAGCCAAAATCAGCAATTAGGAAAGCACGGTCCTCTTCATCAAAGCGCTTTTTCATCCATGTTTTCACATGAACCTTCGGCCCTTTGAAATGCTGCTTGCGCTCGTAGGATACCAGATACTCATATCTGCCATTTTCCTTCGGGTCTACAATGAACGGATATATCCGGCAAGCTCTCGGATTGACTGTGTGAATCCGACACCGATTATCCTGCAGGAAAATGCAAGCTTCCTCCGGTCCCTGTGTCTTGAGAAAATATACGAAAAAACCGCACTCATTTAACAGTGCTGGCTCGGTATACCGTTCCCAAAAATCATCCATGCACTCGATATCTTCGCCTTGCTGCTGCAAATGCTTTACGATACGGAACGCATCCAGAGTTTCGACCGGAACCTGCATATGTACATGCCTGCAGCATTCTCCGCAGCCGATGCACCGAAACGGTACCTGCTCCTTCGGACTCAGTCTAACGAGATTTTGATACAGTTCATCCATCAAACTTCCTCCAGCAGCATTTTTCTCCCGAAAATCGGATCCGCCTGAAGCCAACGCTGTCGCAGAACCAATACCCGATATCTTCCATCCAGACGATATCCGAAACGCTCATAGAGCGACCTCTGTATCCGTTCGGATGTTTCAGGTTGAAAATGCGAAAAACATCTTCCGCTGTCTGCGTCGGCAAATCGCCGTCAAAGACGAGCTCATAGGTGTCTGCGTTGATCCCACCGTGCAATACGGTAAATTTGTAACTCATGAACATCAGCTTTTTGTCATCCTTCTCAGGAGCAATCTGATATAGCTTTATTTTCATTGCCGGAATCCTCCTTCTTGCCAGATGTCCTCTGTGGCCAGCGACTGCAACTGATAGGGCGTCTCACACTCTGAATCTTCCGGGAAGCGGTTATGTTTATCCGGAACAATGATGCGAAGCACCTTTCGGCCTGTTTCTTCAAACTCGGTCAGCCGTACATCGCAATCCTCGTAAATTCCGGATACCATATCGCCGTTTTTGAAACGCTCTCCGGTCTGCACACGAAGCCCCATTGTGTTGAGGATTCTGCAAAGCTCCTGCGGAGGGTAGGCTAAAGTCATCTGAAAATCGAGATGACTGTATTTCTCCATACCGTGCGTGTGAAAATTGCAGGTACCGGGCAGAAACCCGTTTTCGGTTTCACCAAAATACTCGCATACCACACCGTTGGCACAGCCATGGATGATCCAATCAATTCTGGACTTCATCTTGCCCCTCCTTTTTTTCGTAATACCGTCTCATTCCCTCCATTGCATGGCGAAGATCTGCGTCAAAGCGGTACCAGTCTGCAATCAGCATGTTTATGGACGCAGCGTCACAAAGGCATGCATCCTCTAAGCAAAAAAGTTCATAATCAACGCTGTCTACTTCATTGAATGGCAGACTCAAGACACCTTCTTTTACAAGCAGCAGAAAAGTGCCTAGATGCAGTTCGTCCGTGGTCGGATAATGCCAGCACAGTTCGTTTTGATATTTCTCCCGGTATTCCTCGCAGATGTCCATCAGTGCCGTATGTGAAGCACCGTTTTCCCGAAGGTAGTCAAGCACCTCCTGACGGCTTTTCAGCTCGCCAAGCGGAAAACGCTGACTGCCGATTTTAATAAAATCATTGGTTTCGGGAGCATCCTTCACTCCGAGTATCCAGAAACTGTCCTCGGCAAGATGCAGGCATTCCCAGTCATACCCGAGATTCCTGCGAAGTAGAAGTTGACTCACCGTCATACTGAGCGAACTGACACTGTCGGCATGATCCTCCTCCGGAGGAAGCGACAAATCGCGCTGACTATCCGTTGCATCAAGTGCTTCAAGAATACGGTGCAGGTCGGATAAGGGAAGCCTCTTCAAAGGGAAGCTGATATCCCAGTAGGTGTCGTCATCGGATTTTGCTACACAGAAAACATCTCTGTCAATGATTTTTCGGAGTTCTGTCCGGACCATTTCCGCGACCTCCGACCAGGTTAGTTTTATTACTTTTGAACTCATGGTTCGTTATTCCTTTCTGCCATATATGGCGCGTAATATTGGGTTTCATCCTCGTCGGAGACATAGGTGCCGATGCAAACCTGCGCACCTTCATCCCGTTCGGAATTGTATTCTGCAAAGCAGAGCAGTTCGGAAGCTTTTCCGCCATCGTGATCCCAATAGATGTTGATAGCAGGAAAGTGGTCGTCCTCATAGACAACGGCCCGAAGGTAGCTTCCGTCCGGAAGGGCAAGTGCAATTGTCGGCTCCAGAGGCCTATCGTCGTCAAACTCGTTTGTATCTGTCAATGAAAAACGATGTTTCCCGAGCGATGGCTTTCTGAACCGCTTTTTGGCTTTGTCCAATTCGGATTGCAGCGCTGAAAAGATGTATGCCGCCTGTGTGTCTGTGTACTCATATACGCCCGTTCCGGAGCAATTTCCGAGCAAGCGGATCATCTTAATGATTTTATTCACCCGTGCTTCTGCCACTCGGCGGAAACGGTCTGTCTTGGATTCGTTCATATGGCGTCGCCTCCGTTCTGTATATGCTCAATCTGAAATGCAATTTTTGCGAAGAACTTGGCATTGTCATCCAGATACCGCTGCGCTGCCTTTTCCGTTCCGAATTTCCGAACAGAGGCTGCTGTCGGCGGAATCTTTCGAGCAAACCAGATGCGTCGGCTGCTGCGTTTGACGAAGAAACCCTGAGCAGCTCGGAGTACATAGTATTCAGTCAGATCGTTGTGGTTCAATAAGTCGTTTTTGCGCCGTGTTGGCGGATGTGTCACGGTTCGGTCATCCCAGAAGGACACCGAGATTGGGTTCCCATCCAGATCATTTAGCTTGTCGAGCAATTTTTCCGTTGTGTAAACAACATGCTTTTTCCAAATTGGCTCCGCATACTCAACTACAACAACGGTATTACCGCATGCCCTGTATTCCTCCACGGTGTGTGCCGTTTTCATCCCATTCATGATCCAGCGGCCAAATTCACCTACACCAAAGGAACGGTTTCGGCTTTTCCTTATTCCGTCGCGGTTATCGCTGTTTGCCGCTTCGTACACCGCTGCAATTTGCCGGATTTCCTCTTCGGTGAAAAGCTGGCGGCCGTGAAAGGTGTAATTCAAAACCGACCAATGCTTTTCCGGGACCTCCCGACCGTGGGCGTCAAAATCGAAGCAATTGGACGAACCGTGATTGACAACCGGTATGAAGCGATCGCCTACACGGATAAAAGCTCTGTCATAGTAGATCTCGCTGCTCATGCCGATACCTCCTGTTTCACATGCAGGCGGTAGTTGGTATTGACAGTTTCAAAGCAAATTTCCTGTGCAGAGATCTTCTTGGTCCGCAGGACGGTACTTGTTCTGCGCATACCGTCTGCTTCACGGATAAATGCAGCTTCGCCGACTTCGATTGGATAAATCAGGCTGCCGGTAAGCTCGATGTTCTTTTTATGTGGATTCATCCCGATGTCCTCCTTATAAAAATCTGATTTCAATTGCGGTGATTTCTCCGCCCTGCTCATAGGCATACACGCCATAGCAGCCATCACCATACCCGGATGAGCTATAAAAGCCCTCTTTGATCAGCCAGGCATCGCCATGCCTGACTCGATCGCAGAAAGCAGCCCATTCGTCGTCGGTATAATCCGGTTTGTTATGAAAGAAGCCTGCCAGTCCGGCGTCTACACCGATACTGCCGATCTCTTTCATATCCTTCTGACACGGAATTACGCCGTCAAGGTATATCCCGATGATCCCAATTACATCGTAGCAATACGGTTCACCGTTATCGAATGTGCCCTTGTCCTTGTGATGCCACGCTATGCAGGTATACACACCATTTCTGATCTTCACATCTGTCATACGACACCACACATCCCGGTTATAACACGGGTCTGTAATATCGACGCTTCCGTGAAAATCCATCGTTCCGATTTTCTTTCGTCTCATTTCTGAGCTCCTTTCCGAAAAAATATGGCGGAGCAGGAAAGACCCACTCCGCCACGTTTTGCTGAGATCATTCAGCGAGCATATTTTCAAATTCCTGTTCTGTCAGAGTCTTCACACCGAGCTGCTGCGCCTTTGCAAGCTTGCTGCCGGCTTTTTCTCCCACGATCAGGTAGTCCGTGTTTTTGCTGACGGACGAACCGGGCTTTGCGCCCAGCTCCAGAAGTCGCATCTGGATGCCGTCACGGGTGTAATTCTCCAGCTTTCCCGTTGCAACAACGGTTTTGCCATAGAAGGGATTGCTTGTATTTGTGGACATATTTGTTGTCTCCTTTTCAAAGATGATTTTGTCGAGCAGTGGACGCCAAAGCTTTGCTTCTTCCTCATCCGCATACCATTTGTAAATGTTGTTGTGCATCGTCTCTCCGAAGTTCGGAAGCTGCGTAAAATCAAAGCCGCTTTGGATTGCGGATTCAAAGGCTTCCCATGAGCCGCCAAAATAGCGGTCCAGATCACGGCCGGCATGTCTGCCGACCATCGGGATGCCAAGACCGGCAATAAACTTTGCCAACGTGCAATGGCGGCTCTTTTCAATGGATTCCTGCAATCGCTCATAGGATTTCACGCCGAAGCCCTCCGTCTGGATGATATCCTCCCGGTGCTGTTCCAGTGCATACAGATCTCCGAAGTTTTTGATCCAGCCATGACCGATAAACTTCTCCAGCGTTGTGGCGGAGAGGCCCTCGATATTCATGCGGGTTTTTTCGCAGAAATGGTCAAACTTCTGAACCAGTTTGGCTGCACAGGACGGATTCTCGCAAAACAACTGCTTGCTTCCTCCCGGCAGGGTATGGAATGTGAGCCTTGAACCGCAGCAGGGGCAGGTATGCGGATAATCCAATTCTCCGCTTTTGGTCCTGTTCTCTGCAATCTGCGGAATGATTTTGTTTGCCTTATAGACCATAAGCTTGTCGCCGATACCCAAAGCCAGATTCTTATAGATGGTGAAGTTATGCACATAGGCGCGGCTCACCATCGTCCCGTCAATCTCCACAGGCTTAAAAGTCGCTGTCAGACTGACCATTCCGGTTCTGGTCACGGCAACATCCAATCCGGTACACTCCGTTTCATAGAGTTCGTCTTCCCATTTGAGTGCCATCAGTCGGTTTTCATGATGTCCGGTGGCGCCAAGGCTCCGACCGTAGACAAGATTGTCATATTCCATAATCACACCGTCTACGGGGTAGCCATACTCAGCAGGTTTGAAATCTGCAATCAGCTCACGAAGCTCATCTGCATCATGGGTATCCGTATATACATACGGAACTACATCAAACCCATTTTCTGCAAGGAATTGTAGCTGGGCAGTTTTGCTCTGTTCTTCGATGGAATCGCTGATCAGGTCAAAAGCAAAGAACTCCAGATACCGCTTCCCAGACTCACGGGCATCCAGCATTCTTACGCTGCCGGCCGCCAGATTTCTGGGGTGGGAATATGGCTCGCTCAGACTGAGATTGATCTTTTCAAAGTGCGCCCAGGAAATGACGCCTTCACCTCGCACCTCAAATTTGTCTGCGCAGGGAATGCACATTGGCACATTCATAAAAGTGCGGACGGTATGCGTCACATCCTCGCCGATAATGCCCTCGCGTCCTCGGGTGATTGCCTGCTTGAACTCTCCGCCTTCGTAGCGGAGGACAAGTGTCAGGCCATCCAGTTTCCACGAAAGCACCACAGGCCTGCCGTTTGCAAACCGAAGCATCTCATCAACGGACTTTGTTTTATCCGCTGAGAGCATCGGCTTGGTATGGCGCACCGGCGTCAGTTCTTTCAGGATCTCTCCGGAAACAGTCTGAGTGGGTGACCCGGAAAGGATCAAACCGGTTGTTGTTTCCAGTTCCTTCAGTTCATCAACCAGCAGATCATATTCACGGTCCGTCATTGTGGGATTATCGTCCCGGTAATACGCAACATCTGCCGCCTTGATGCGATCGATCAGTTCACGCATATGCTGCATTAGATTTTGATTCGTACTCATGTACAGTCTTTCCTCCTTGTATTTTGTTTTATGGGCATCAGTGTTGTCCATTCGCAGGTTCCACAGCACATCTTTTTTCACTCCACATCGTCGAAAAAGGCACCAATGCACACGGTGTATACCACCTGTCCCACTCTTTCATCGTCAGGGTGTTTCCGTGAATGACCATGGCAGGGATTCCATACAGACTCAGTTGGATATAGGCCATCCAAACGCAGCGAATGTCAATATCCTGCGCCACAAAGAATGTATTGTGACGATAGTCAAATTCCTTACGCTGCATTGCCCAAATGGCGCCGATAACCATCGTTCCCGAGCCGCAGGTCGGCTCGTTAATGGTAATCGGATCATCATTGGCTGAAAGCTCGTCCGATGGAAGCGTTATTTGTGCCATAAGCCGGCAGACATCGTCCGGCGTGAAGTATTGCCCGTTCCACTCGTTATTCAGATTCAGCTCGTGATAGATTCCCCCAAGAATGTCGCAGGGATCATCTCGATACTCACGGACAGTCAGGAATAGCAATGCCAACATCCGCGCATAGGACGATAAAAGTTCCGGCGTCATGGTCGACGCCATCTCCTGATATCGCTGTTCTCGCTTTTCGGCATTTTCCGGGTCGGTCTGGGCAGCAAGGCTGTTTGCGGTAATCTCCAGGAATGTGGTAAACACCGTGTTCAGCCCTTGCGACTGTGCCAGGGATCGTATCTCGGAAACCAGTTCTTTTCTATGTTCACTTTTCATCAACATGACCGTCCTCCTGAATACAGATTTTAGGCGGAGAAAACTCCAGGCTTCTCCCGTTATCGACGAATTCCATTTCCGAAACGGTGATTTGGGTTTCCGGAACGGTATCGGAATATAACCCGATATCTGTAATAACCATATCGCATAGCTCGTCGAGTCTTCCGTTCGCAGGTTCTTCACCGAAATATACGCCTTTGTATTTGGCACCAAAGCCATCAGGATTGCGGTATATTTCGCTTTCATCCCAGTTTAGGGAAGCACTTTCGCCTGATGCCAGTCTGACCTCGATATAATCGATAAACAGATCCGGTATGGTGGTTGCCGCCTCAAGGTAAAGAGTCAAGCTCATCACCTCCGGTCCCGTTTTTTTCTTGCGGCTCCCATTCGGTTTCCGCAATAAACTCGCGGACTTCATACAGGCTCAGGGCGATATAGACGCATAGCATCAACATGCCGGAAAGCGCCTCAAAAAGAAGTCCGAGTTCAATTGCCATAACGATGGTTGCTGTCCCAAGCGGGATAATGATTACTGCCATAGCAAGCATGGCTACAAAAATAATTCGAGAAAGCACTCTCAAGTCAGTTCACTCCTTTATTGGATTTCGTATATAGTTACGGCAAGCCATAAGGCTCCCCGAGAAAAAAGGTTGGGGGAACCTTACGGCTCCGATCTATATAAAAAAAGCACCCAAAGAATGAATTTACACATTCTCTGAGTGCTTTGTTGCCAAACGGCCAGGATGAAATTGTAAACACAGAGGGAGGTCCCTATGTGTCCGCCCGGTTCTGTGCTTCCCGTTAGAAAGCATAAAAATAGTGCCTGAAAGATGCTCTCTCAGACACTGTGTAACCTGAAAACTATAACTGCAAAAATGCAATCAATGAAACTTACAATGAAATTATAGCAGAAAACGAGGCGGATTTCAAGTAGTTTTCCAGATTTCAATCTGTCCCACAAGGAGTTTCGCCAAACTCCTTGAAAAAGCCGTCTACAACGACTATAATAGATATCGCGTGATTCGTTGGGAGGTTTGGAAATGGAAGAAGCATCAAAAGCTAAGCACTATATTGCCGTTAATGCTGGTGGACGGTATCCGCTATTGAAAACCGCCCAAGATTACACGGAATATTTCCATGAGGCATTATCCTTCTCTGATCTGTATGAAACCTACCGATACATAGAAAAACACGGGCTTGAAAAAATCGCAACCGTCATAACCCGAATGATTTGACCGCATTGTCTGCGGTCTTTTATTTTATGCCATATAACAAAGCAGTCTACTTCATACGGCCGATCAGTACAAAGCGGGCGTTATTAAACTCATAACTGCAGGTGGACAATGTTATAACTCGGTCTTCAGCCGTTGGTATCACTTCGCTATTGAACCAAGAGCGGCCAACAGTTTCATTCAGCCAATCGACATATTCGTCCTCCGTTGCAAATGTTACTTTCCAAGCGGTTTCGTCATCGGCGCCGGCAACATAGCCCGCAAAAAACTCAATCCGGTAATTCTCTGTTGGGGTCAAAATCATTCCCGTTGTATGGTTCTCATAGAAAGTCTGATCTTTATATTTTGCGATATCCGAAAACATCGTACCATTCTTCATATGATGGCCATACAAAACACTGTGTCGGTCTGACAAATCGGGATTGACACGCGAGTCTAAAAAGATGCAGCCGGCACCGTTCCATTTTCCGCCAAACAAATGCTTCAGATAGAAGCTGTTGTCATGCCCTTGTACAACAGGGTAGTCGATCTCTGTTCCGTCAATTCTGATCCATGCAACGCAATCAGAATTGATGCTCTCCAGAGCTGCAAAGTCTACCACCGGCCATGCGATTGCATTTTCCGACATTTCATCCTGCTCGGGTTTGCTTTCTTCAGGCATAGGTTCCGTTTGCGGTTCCTTTATATAGGCTTCCAAGACGGAATAAGAATCGGCACCCTCACGATACTCAGAATGCTCTTGATAAATTCGGTGTGCTGCATATACCATTACGGCTGCTGAAATCAGAACAAGCGCCGTGCGTAAAACATTTTTTCTCATAGCGCCTCAAAGCTTATTGGCTTTTTCTTTCATCTGCTTTGCGGATGGATTGCTGTAAATCAGTGTGGTCTGCACATTGCTGTGCCCGGCCTGATTGGCTACCTCATGGATCGAATAGCCATTCTCCAAAGCGTTGGAGCAGAAAAAGTGTCGGAGTGTCTTCGGTGTGATTGTATCAGAGTATTGGTTGAATATCTGATTGATCCGGGACGCTGAAAGCTTCGCACACTGTCGGCTGGCAAATAAGTAGGGACTGTCTGCGTTACGCTCCTTCAGGTACTCCCGAATGGCTGCAGCAATCCGGTCATTGATATATACAAGCCTCTGTTTGTCTCCCTTGCCGATGACGCGAATCTCCTTTGCAATGAGATCCACCTGATCCAGTTTCAGATTGACACACTCGCTGCGGCGCAGACCTGCATAGACCAGTAAGGTCACGATTGCAAAGTCCCGTTTGCTTCCGCTTTCCAACATCCTCTGCCGGAATGCCTCTACCTCTTTTTTATCAACGGAGCATGGGCTGGCATATTGAATCTGTACCTTCATGAAGTCACTGTCCATAACTGCCATGTCCGACTGCCGACCACTCTGTACCAGATACTTGTTTAAGCAGCGCAGCGCCGACAGGTGGTTATTGACAGACTTCGGACTATAGCCTCGGATATTGCGCATATAAGAGATGTACTCCAAAACATTGGAACGGTAGAGTTCCTTTGGCTCGGACCCGAAGCTGTCCCGGCACCAACTAAAATACATTCGGATGTTACGGCAATATGTCAAAGCAGTATTTTCGGATTTCCCGATGCGTATCAGGTACTCCTCAAATTGTTTCATATACGATCGCCTCCTATCCCTATTACACGAGGGAAGGGATGCGTTTACAACCGTTTTGATATGTATAACTGCGTGTGGGCAAATTGGCATTTGATTATGTTTAACTTGCCGCCGAAAAAAGCTGCGCACGGGTGGCTCAGCTCGCCATAATTAGCATTATGTTGAGGTGATAGGTCTCGCACCCTAATGGCCGGACGGCGGTGTCAAAATTAAAATTTGAGCCTTTTTAGAGAATCCTCTTGATATTATTCCGCATACCGAATATAATATATATAATAACGGCCGAAAGGAATATTGGGGAATATGAAGTTTATCACTACGACCGAGGCAGGCAAAAAGTGGGGTCTGTCATCCCGCCGTATAGGTGTTCTGTGCAGTGAAGGTAGAATTGCCGGTGTACAAAAGGTCGCAAATACCTGGTTGATTCCGGAGGATGCAGAAAGGCCAACAGATGCTCGCATCAGAAGCGGCAAATACATCAAGGTAAGCCATACGGAGGGGAAATAAATGGTTGACATCGTTTCTATATTGCAATCGCACGAACGCGTGAACATTGAAGTTAAAGCCGCTAAAGGAGGAATCCCGAATAGTATTTGGGAAACCTACTCTTCATTTGCCAACACCTTCGGTGGTACGATTATTCTCGGCATCGAAGAAGATAAGGTCACGAAAGAGTTTATTCCGTGTGGCGTAGTAAATCCGCAGCAGATGCTTTCTGATATCTGGAACACACTGAACAACAGTCAAAAAATCAGCACCAATATCCTTCTGGAGCATCATGTATACAGTTTGGAATACAACGGAATGCACTTCATCATAATGGAGGTTCCGCGTGCGGATCGCCGAGACAAACCTGTATTTGTCGGTCAGGATATGTTCAAGGGTACCTTCCGCAGAAACCATGAGGGAGACTATCGCTGCTCTGGTGCAGAAGTGAAGGCCATGCTGCGTGACCAGGCCGACACACCGCAGGACGCGCTGATGTTGGAAAATCTCCTGAACAGTGATTTGAATCCGGAATCGATCCGCCGTTACCGCATCATGTTTAATAATTTGAAGCCAGGTCATATTTGGTCAAAACTTGATGACGAGGAATTCCTTCTGAAAATCGGAGCAGCAAGGAAGGGACAGCACGACGGAAAGGTGCACCCTACATTAGCAGGTTTGTTGTTCTTCGGTGATTATATTACTATCACGAACGAGTTGCCTCAGTATTTCCTCGACTACAGAGAGCGCTTGTCAAACGATACCCGTTGGTCTGACCGTGTCTGCTCCAATGATAGTAATTGGAGTGGCAATATCTTTGATTTCTACTTCAAAATAATAGATCGTCTGACTGCTGATGTGAAACGCCCGTTTGCATTAGACTCGGATTTGCAGCGCATAGATGACACTCCGGTGCATAAAGCGCTTCGTGAGTGCCTTGCCAATGCATTGATCCATGCAGACTATTATGGTCGCCGCGGAATCGTGATTGACAAAGAGTTCCGTAAGATATCCATCTCAAATCCTGGCACATTTCGTATCAGTGTTGATGAAGCCATTGCGGGTGGTATCAGTGATGCCCGAAACGGTCGAATCTTCAATATGTTCTCCCTTATCAATGTAGGCGAGCGCTCAGGTACTGGTCTGTGTGATGTCTATAATATTTGGGAAGAAAGCGGATTCAAGCGACCTGAACTGGTCGAAACTGTAGATCCGGATCGTATCACCCTCACTTTGGAAATCAAACTTGATAACGCAGGCAAACACGATGGAGAAAATGATGGAGAAAATGATGGAGAAACAGTTAACGAATACGCAGATCTGAATAAAACCCAGCGCCGCGTTTACGAAGAAATCAAGAAAGGCCCCACAGCTCCTGCTGAAGATATTGCCAAGTCGCTCGGTGTTTCCAGACCAACCATTGAACGCGCAATATCCGTTCTAAAGAAAAAGGGCTATATTATACGAGATGGAGGGGCAAAGGGCGGAAAATGGACTCCTCAAAAATAAAAAAGGGGGCGATGAGATGCCAAAGCGGTATAAAAAAGCTCGGTTGATGCATAAAGCCAAATTAACCGAAATGGCTACAAAGCTCGGTGTCTCTCAGCCCACCCTAAGCGCTTGGGAGAGCGAGCGAAAATCTGCTCCGGTTGAAGCCGTTATTAAAATGGCAACACTATATGGCGTAACAACAGATTATTTACTTGGTTTGGATGATACCGTTTCCGTAATGCCGGGGCAGCCCATTTCGGTACAATGCATAAAGCTATTCCACGAAAAGCCGGTTTGGTCCTCTGCGCACGGCTGGATGTTAGTAAATGCAATAAATGAAACTCTGTGTACCGCTGACGGAAATACACTTTCATTTACAGAGGCCGGCAAACTATTTACAGCCGCTGCGCCTTTTGCAGAAGCTGTCTATCCATCGAAAAATCCACTGCCGGTAACAACTCTTGCAGAGCATACACTTCTTTGGGTTGAACCGATTTCCGTAGATGAGTACCTCAAAAATGAACTCAGAGGTTACTACCATGTAAAACAGCAATATGTAGAGAACGATGCCGGCAATCGTTTCTTGTTTAATTCCTACGGTGTCAAGTGGCTCGCCTTTGAATACCAGTCGGAATAAACAGCCTCAATAACACGGAAAGCCTATGGGGATAACTTCTCCATAGGCTTTTCTTATGATACCTTTTTTAAAAAGGAAATAATAATATCCTTCTCTGCACCATACATTTTCTTTCCGTACAGATATTCCGCCATATCTGCAAGTTCCCACGCGGTATATGCCTCCAAATCGAGGCTGGCTACAACCTTTTTCGCATCATTCAGCAAGGCTCTGCAGCTACGCATATCGGATATGTATTCGCACCCAAGCTGATCACGCACCGTTTCAAACAGATCCATATCCTTGTTCACCCCCCATAATAAAGTTACCTGCAAATACTTATGAATCCGAGTTTTCACCATACATAAATTCCCGTAAAGCTTGCGCGTTCGTATCAAAATCAACTGAGAAGAGGCTGCGTCCGCCAAGTCCGGTCATGCCGCCGTAACTATCTTTTATGGGAATCGTTATCTGTTGGATGGATGCTCCTCTGCATTTGGGTGCCAGCATCAGCAATTCTGTAATTTCTAATTTGCTCAAATTAGTCTGTACAAGAGGGAAAACCTGATTCATGAGGTCATTCAATTCCGAAATACTGAGATCCTTTGTACTGTTGACTGCCGCTTGGATGACATTCCGCTGCCGCTTAACCCGCTGCCAGTCGCTGTCTATTTTTCGGCAACGCGCATACTCCAGTGCAGCTCTTCCATCCAAATGGTTTTGTCCGGCGACACAGGTAATACCACCCTTATTAAATTTATTGATATAGGCTGCTTCGGCTTCTGTCAGGGAAATATCTACCCCGCCTACCGATTCAATTCCCTGTACAAAGGTGGCAAAATTCACACGGATGTACCGATCCACATCCACTTTAAAGCACTCACGCACTTCACGCATCATCAAGTCCGCCCCACCATAACGGAAAGTATGCGTCAACCAGTCATACTCACCTTCATATTGTCCTTCGAGAATTGGGACGCCCATTCCGCGCTCCAGACTGGCCAGCTTCACAGACCCATCTTTTTTGCCGAGTGTGAGTATCATACAGCTGTCGCCACGAGCATTATCACTGAAATACTCAGTTCGTTCGTCCGTTCCAATCAGAAGAATGTTGATATAATCCTTATTTTCATTAACATCTCCGGATGCGCTAATTACTTCCTGTTCCTTCAAACCGCTTATGGCATCAGCCATGCGGCTTTCTTCTTCTAAAACATCATCATCGGAATCATCAACTGTGCCACCGGACTCAACTTTTCCATCACTGAACTGTAACTTATCCAGCTTAGTCCAATAGAACCCGCCGACAGCAATCAGCAGGGAAAGAATAACAGCTATGGGAATGAGAATTCCTTTTATTACATTTTTCGTTCTCTTTTTCATGATATGTCCCTCCGTCAGATTCACAACCCCAGTGGTGCTTACTCGTCTTTCTTTGATTCTAGCGCCAGCGAATCCAGAAATTTCCAAAAATGGCCTGCTCTGCTTTTTCCCGAACAAGGACGGCATCGTCAAAGTTCTTATAACTTCCGAGTCTTGTTCGTTTCCCGCGGAATTTGATTTGAGCCTCCCACCGCAAAGTCTTCTTGTTGAAAGAAACCCCTCGGCAGCCACTTGTGTTAGCGGCAGAAGGCTTCATATTCTGTATCTTGCTGAGTTGAGTGCCATCAATAAAGCCCGCATTTTTTATTGCGCAGGCTGCATTATGTTTTTGGGCGCACTCCGCACAGCTACTTTCCACTCCCGCCATCAAGGTATCTGTTGCTTTATATGTAATGGCCCCGCAATCGCATTTACACTCCCAGAGGCGTACACGCCTTTTCCCTCTGGTCGCGTACTTGTCCGATCGGCCAAGTACAGTCAGGCTTCCGATATGTTGCCCGGTCAGATCATTCAATTTGATGCAGCCACAGCTTTTGGTATGTCCTCTGACAAGATTTGAGCCAAGAACAACAGATTCATTACCACAATCGCACCGGCACAGCCAGGAATCTGCTCTCGCCCTGTTACTTTGAGTTCCTTCGACCCTGCGGATAACGGTCAGTTTCCCAAATCGTTGTCCGCAAAGATCACGTCTGTTTGCTTGCAAATGTCCAAGCCACCTTTCATACTTGTTGAGATTTCAAAATAGCAACATCTGCACAATTGCCCGCACCCCTCAATGTAGTATTTCCGCATCCAAACCGGTGTGTCTGCCTGGTACGACGTAATACCTCCACAGCAAACACAAAACTCATATTGATGCAGATTTTTTGCAGGACGATCGGGCATAATATGACGTGTTTCCTGAAATAAATGAACCGTAATTTCAGCCTTTCTCATTGCACCTTTCCTCTTGCCAAACACCAAAGTGAAATTTCACCATATATACTTGATTCATCCGTAATGTACATACGGATGAATCGAATTCTATCCTAATTAAGCGGCAGATACTCATTTTCGAGTTGCCCACGTATTTTGTCCAAATCAGGTACGAGTACGGACATTTCTCGAATGCTTGCGTAATAGAACGAGTCATTTGCCGGAACGCAGTAACTGTGTAGCTCAATTGAGCCAAAGGCAGGGATGCATTTCGCTGCCAGTCGCATGATCTGTCCGTTTGTCATATTCGTCGACAGGTACGGTAACACCTCCTGAAACAACTTCATCAAGGTGTCAGTATCTGCGTATTGAAATTTTTTATATAATGCTTCCATAACATTACGCTGCCGCTGCGTTCTGCCGAAGTCGCTGTCCAATTTGCGGATCTGTGCATAGCTAAGTGCTTCTTTTCCATTCAAATGATATAGCTTTTCTTCCGAGCCAACGCCAACCACCTCTGCCTCACGCGCAGTCAGTGTGACATCAACACCATCAAGAATATCAACAATGCTCCGGAAACCGGCAAGGTCGACTTCAAAACACCCATCGATCGTAACACCAAAATTGGTATAAAAGGCATCTACCAGCAGGGGGAAACCGCCAAAGGCATAGGCTGCATTCAGTCGATTATCAGAATAGCCGCCCGGAATCTGCACATACAAATCGCGAAGAAACGAAATCATTGATACCTTCTTCGTTTCTGGATTGATGCTGCAGAGAAGCATTGTATCTGAACGCTGCCGAGCTGTTCCGACATAGCGGTCTTGCCCGACAAGGAGAATATTGATCAGCTTATCGTCCAGGAACGGCTCAATTTCACCCCAACCAATGTCTTCCGGCTTAACAACCGGAGCAGTTGTCGGGCTTTCTTCTGGAGAATCTGTTTCAAAAAACTCGTTGGACGGATCCACCCGGCTAACCTCCGGAATTTTTTCGATTCGATCAAAAATCGAGTTGATGTAAAGGGAAACGCCTGTGCAAAGAAGTGCTAGGATTACCACGAGCACACTGCTTATTGTGATAATTCTTTTGGTCGTTCGTTTCATGTTCTCCCTCCTCGTCTATTCAAATCTATGTGTTTTCCGTGCTGTTTGTTGAGTATGCAATCCCGATCACTGCATAAATAGGCAGCAGGAAAAACTCATCAAATTGCAGTATATCAATGCCCATCCAGGGCAATGCAACTCCAACACACACCAGCAGTACATGTTTCCATTGCACACAGCCGACATTAAATTGGGCGAACAGGTTCCGCAAAGAAATCACGACCCATGAAACAAGAAACGGTATTCCTATCAGCCCAAATTGATAGACCAGCTGGATCAAGGTATTGTGAGATGCTTTGTTGTTTAGGTTGATGCTTGTATAGCCTTCGCCAAAGAGCAATGTAATGGGGTTATATAAGAATTCGTGAATGTAATTTCTCCACAAATCCGTTCGACCAGTTGTCAACTCAGACATGTTGGATGCTTGAGCAAAACGGTCATCAACGATCTGAAGCAGTGCTTGGAAAGCCGATGAAGAAGCAATGACAATGCCTGCACACAGGAGTCCCATAAACAAGCGAAAGCGACTGCTGGAGGCTCCCTTTTCCAACAGGATCGGTACCCATAAAAGAAATAGGCATGCCGTCACGATAATAAACGACTTTGAGGCGGAGAGAAGTCCGCAATATAGCAGTACCAGCGCCAGTATAGCAAGTACAATTTGGCTGCGCCGACCCTTCTCATAGCATAGCAACAGCTGGATTCCGGCAAGGCATGCGGAGATATGAGCAGAATAGAAATTTGGATCCCCGTAAAAACCGGACAATCGTGTCACAGTCAGGTACGAATCAACGGTGATAAATTGCGATATATTTGGAAATGTTGCAATTTGCTGTGCTGTCAATGCTGCCGATATGATTCCGCACGCAAAGAATATGGTGATTCGATAGAAGGATATATTTTCTGTGCTTCCTTGCATAACGCACGGAAAGAGCAACAACATAATGAGAAAACACAAATAGTCATTTCCAATCGGGTTATGTTGTATGGCCTTGGTCACTAATGTCAGCACCATAAGGAGCGCAGCAAGGATAATCTGGTAAAGCCGCAAAGACATTTTGTTCTGCAGAAGGGAAACCACGCAGCATAATAGAAGCGCAATCGTAAAAAATGAAATTCCGCCGTTATACATCTTGAGCAGAGGGCTCCACGGGAGAAAATACAGCAAAACAGGGAAAACGATGCCTTTGTTACACGCCCATGCAGTGAACACCAGATATCCAAGCAGGCATAACAGCAGAATGACCGAATTTCCAAGGACCTGTGCCACACAAACTGCTGCAGAAAGCAACAGGCAACCGCCAAGCACCGGCAAGGCTTTTACATGAGGCAGTTTATTGGTATTATAGATGATTGCTGTATTTTGCATAGTTTCATTCCAATCTGAGGAAAGCTCAAATGCAAGTTACGCTTCTAAAGGTAACGGCATAGCAGTTTCCTGCATTTTTCAAAGTCATGGTAGCCCGACCCGAACTCATGAATATCGCTGCCGAGATAAGAAACATAACCTTTTTGAATCCACTCAAGGTAACGTTTCCGATGCAAATGCTTCCGAAGGCATTCCGCATTCAGCTGTAACGGAATCCCTTCTGAAATCAATGGATGGATATCCTCCGGTGGGTACCGATCCGCATGAGCGATCACAATCTGTATATCTCTCAAATCATTCAGTCGATACAATGTATCCCAAATAGGAGCCGGCCAACGATAAAACGGCATCTCCAGCAGGAGCTCATTTGTTCCTTCAAGGCAGAGTTCACGAAGACCGTTCAACCGTTCCATTCCGTCGCAGATTAACACCTCAGCTCCTAACAAAACACGAGGAGCATCTGCCGGGATTTGTGCCCACAAGTTGTCTGCGGTTTGTCTCCGCCTTTCGATAAATGACGACACGCTCTCTTTATGTGGGTAAAAATGGGGCGTTGCACAAATCGTCTGTATGCCCGCTTCCTTTGCCATATCCATCTGTTTGAGCGACATATCTACACTGCTGCTGCCGTGGTCGCACCCTGGCAAAATATGTGCGTGATAATCCAAAGATAAGTCAATCATAGAACTATCTTCTTTCATACGGGTCTGCATAGGAATACTTATATCCATACTTATCTCCATATTTACCGCCGTACTTATACTTATAGGAGTAGCGCATAGACTTCATATTCAAATCGTTTAGTACTACGCCGCACAAATTTCCCTCTGCCCGTTCAACGGCATCGACAGCAGCTCGTAGCTCATCCGATGTCGTAGTTCCAGACTTTGCTACGATCAGCACACCATCTACGAATGCAGAAAGAATCTGTGCATCGGCAACTGTATTGATCGGCGGCGTGTCAATAATGACATAGTCGTACCTCGTTGCAATTTCTGCAACAAAGCTCTTCATTCTATCTGAAGAAAGCAATTCGGATGGGTTCGGTGGTATGGTTCCGGCGCCAACGATCCATAACGGAAGCTCCTTTACCTTTACCAGTTCCAATTTCCATATGCCCGCAATGAAATCACAAAGGCCGGATGAGACATCCAATTTCCAGAGTCTTCTTTGCGTCGGCTTTCTCAAATCGGCATCAATCAAAAGGGTCTTTTTACCGAGCATAGCGTAGCTGATCGCAATATTGGCTGCGGTCAGGCTTTTGCCTTCTGAAGGATTTGCGCTGGTGACAGCAATGGTCTTACAGGCTCTGTCCCTATCCTTCGTCATACAAAACATGAGACCTGTTCTCAACTTGACATACGCCTCGCGAATAGCAAATGGGGTATCGTTATTCAGGAGGCGTTTCCGGTTGCTTGCAATAATCTCACTTTTGTTCTTCATGTTTTGCCGCATAGTCGTTCGTTTCATAGCTAATCGTTCCTCCATTCGCGAGTTCCCAGTATTTATAGTTTTTCTCCGTGCCTTCAATTTCCGGAATCTGTCCGATAACGGCAACACCAACCAATTTCTCAATATCTTCCGGCAGATAAATCGTTGTGTCGGAGAGTGTTTTCAGGATAATGATCACAGCAGCAATAATCACGCCAACCACAACTGCGATTGCGGTATCAAACGCCGTCCGTGGAGAAGCTTGTTCCGTTGCAACCTCCGGATGGTCTACAACCTCAACTCCGCCCGCTTTCGTAATGCGAACAATTTCAGCCGGTGCTACACTGGCAAAGGATTCTGCCACTTTACAAGCGAAATTTGCATCTGTCGAGGTGATTACCACTTCGAGGAGCTGGGTGTTCGTAACGACTGCTACATCAACCATTTGCGCGAGCTCTTTTCTTGTCAGAGTGCTATTCAAATCACTCAGCACCGCATTTAAGACAGAATTGCTCTCCAATATTTTTGAATAAGTCGTTGCAAGGCTTTCGGCCGCCTGTAAGTCGCTCTTGTCGATTGACCCGGACTGCGATGCACCGCCAGAATTGTTGTACACATAAAATGTGACGCGTGATTCAAAGGTCGGTGTGACAAGGAGCGATAGTACAAGGTATACGCCTATACCGAATGCCAGTCCTGCGGCAATCAGCCAATGGATTTTGCGCAGCAAAAGCCCGACAATGCTCCAAAGCGACACTTCTGCCCGTGCTGTGTCTTTCTGTGATTTTTGGTTCTCATTCATATTTGCAGCTGTTCCTCTCAATCTCACTTTTATTGTTTATTTTCAGAATCGATTCGCCGAAGAAGGATGTTGGGTTTAATCGGTTCATTACTTCCTCCACACAAAACGATCCACGATGCCGGTATAGCTCTGGATAATCCGCGCGACCTTCACGGACACATTTTCTGCGGTATAGTCCGGCACTGGCACGCCGAATTCACCGTTTTGCTGCATCTGCACCGCCAGATCAATGGACTGCAGCAGCTGCTCCGTGTGGATGCCGGAGAGGACGAAGCAGCCCTTGTCCAGGGCCTCCGGGCGCTCGGTGGAGGTGCGGATGCACACCGCCGGGAAGGGCTTGCCGACCGACAGGTAAAAGCTCGACTCTTCCGGCAGGGTGCCGCTGTCGGACACGACACAGAAGGCGTTCATCTGCAGGCAGTTGTAATCATGAAAGCCCAGCGGCTTGTGGGCAATAACACGCCTATCCAGCTGGAAGCCACTCTCCTCCAGCCGCTTGCGGCTCCGGGGGTGGCAGGAGTACAGCACCGGCATGTCATATTGCGCCGCCATGGCGTTGACCGCCGTGAACAGCGAACGGAAATTCTCCTCCGTGTCGATGTTTTCCTCCCGGTGGGCGGAGAGCAGAATGTATTTGCCTTTTTCGAGGCCGAGCCGGGCGTGAATGTCGCTTGCCTCGATCTGCGGCAGATTCTGATGCAGTACCTCCGCCATGGGGCTGCCCACCACGAAGGTGCGCTCCTTCGGAACGCTCGCGGCGTTCAGATAGCGCCTTGCGTGCTCGGAGTAGCAGAGGTTCACATCGGAGGTCACATCCACAATGCGGCGGTTCGTCTCCTCCGGCAGGCACTCGTCAAAGCAGCGGTTCCCGGCCTCCATGTGGAAGATCGGAATGTGCAGCCGCTTGGCGGCGATGACGGACAGGCAGGAATTGGTATCGCCCAGCACCAGCACGGCGTCCGGCTTGACCTCCTGCATGAGGGCGTAGCTCTTGGCAATGATCGCGCCGATCGTCTCGCCGAGGTTTGCCCCGGCGGCATTCAGATAATAGTCCGGGGCACGAAGCCCCAGATCCTCAAAGAACACCTGATTCAGCTCGTAGTCGTAGTTCTGCCCGGTGTGGACGAGAATTTGATGGAAATAGCGGTCACAGCACTTTATGGTGGCGGACAGACGGATGATCTCCGGCCGCGTGCCGAGGATCGTCATCAGCTTGAGCTTTTCCATTTCAGACCTCCTCATAGAATGTGTCCGGGTTCTGCGGGTCGAAGCACTCGTTGGCCCACATGACCGTCACCAGCTCGTCGGTGTCGCTGAGGTTCGTGATGCTGTGGGTGTAGCCCGGCAGCATGTGGACCGCCTCGATCCGCTCGCCGCTGACCTCGAACTCCAGAACTTCGTCCGAGTCCAGTTTCCTTTCGCGGATCAGGCCGTGTCCGGCTACAACAATGAAGAATTCCCACTTGCTGTGGTGCCAGTGCTGGCCCTTGGTAATGCCGGGTTTCGTGATGTTGACCGAGAACTGGCCGCAGCTCTCCGTTTTCAGCAGCTCCGTGAAGCTGCCCCGGCCATCGACATTCATCTTGAGCGGGAACGCCGTCTTTTCCGGCGGCAGATAGGAAAGATAGGTGGAATAGAGCTTCTTTTCAAAGCTGCCCGCCGAAATTTCCGGGAGCAGGAGCGTTTCCGGCTGCTCGTGGAAGGAGTGCAGCAGCTCAACGATCTTGCCCAGTGTCACGCGGTGCGTCACCGGCACGCGGCAGAAATCCCCGCCGGGGACCGGCGTCAGCCCGTCATAGTTGCAGCGGTGCGCCTGTCCGGACAGCGCCGCCAGCAGTTCCGTCACAAGGTCGTCAATGTAAACCAGCTCCAGCTCCGTCGCCGGGTCATTGACCGTAATCGGCAGGTCGTGAGCGAAGTTGTGACAGAACGTCGCCACGGCGGAATTGTAATTCGGGCGGCACCATTTGCCGAATACATTGGGGAAACGGTAAATCAGCGCCTCCGCGCCGGTCTCGGCGGCATAGGCCCACAGCCGATCTTCGCAGGCCAGCTTCGCCTCGCCGTATTCACTGCCCGCATAGCGCCCGATGAGGGAGGCTTGTGCGGAGCTGGCCAGCATCACGGGGCAGCGATTGCCCGCGTTTTGCAATGCGTCAAGCAGTATTTCCAAAGAGCCGGTATTGCCGGGGAGGTATTCCTCCGCCGTTTTTGGGCGGTTTACCCCTGCTAAATGGAATACGAAATCCGCAGATTTCGCATAAGCGGCAAGCTGCTCCGGCGAGCCGTCGGTGTCATATTCGAAGATTTCCCGGATGTCCAGCTCCGGGTGGGTGCGGTCCTTGCCGTCGCGGATGTTTCGGAGCGCCGCGACGAGGTTTTTCCCCACAAAGCCGCGCGCGCCAGTGACGAGAATGTTCATCAGCAGGTTCCTCCGAAGAGCTTCAACTTCTGCAGCAGGCGCTTCATGCCGTCCAGGTCCAGCCGCTGGGTGTTATGCGAGGTGTACGGCTCGATCTGGGACAGCTCTGCATTTCCCTTGGAGAAATAGTTGTCATAGTTCAGGTCACGGCCGTCGGCGTGAATGCGGAAGAAGCCGGGCAGATCCTCCGCCCGCAGCATTTCCTCCGAGGTCACCAGCACCTCAAAGAGCTTTTCCCCGTGGCGCGTGCCGATGGTCTGCACGCCGAGGTCGGACCGCTTCAGCTCCAGCACTGCATGCGCCAGTGTCTCAATGGTCGCGGCAGGGGCCTTCTGTACAAACAGGTCGCCCTGCTCACCGTGCTCGAAGGCGTAGAGAACAAGGTCTACCGCGTCGCTGAGCGTCATCATGAAGCGGGTCATGTTGGGGTTCGTGACGGTGAGCGGCTTGCCCTCGTCGATCTGGTCGCAGAACAGGGGAATGACCGAGCCGCGGGAGGCCATGACGTTTCCGTAACGCGTCAGGCACAGCACGGGGTCGTCCGCCAGCATCTGTTTCGACCGGGCGACGACGTTCTTTTCCATCAATGCTTTGGACATGCCCATGGCGTTGATGGGGTAGGCGGCCTTGTCGGTGGAGAGAAAGATCGCCTTCTTGACCCGGTTTTCCACACAAGCGTCGATGACATTGTTGGAGCCGATGACATTGGTCTTGACGGCCTCCATGGGAAAGAATTCGCAGGAGGGCACCTGCTTGAGGGCGGCGGCGTGGAACACATAGTCCACCCCGCGGAACGCCGGGGCGATGGAGCGGTAGTCCCGCACGTCGCCGATGTAGAATTTGATCTTCTCCGCGCAGGCGGGGCAGGACAGCTGGTAGGCATGACGCATGTCGTCCTGCTTCTTCTCGTCCCGGGAGAGGATGCGGATCTCCCGGATGTCCGTGGTCAGAAAGCGGTCCAGAACCGCATGACCGAAGGAGCCAGTGCCGCCCGTGATGAGGAGGACTTTATTTTCAAACAGAGGCATTTTCTGATACACTCCAATCAATTTTTTGTCTTGGGGAAGGGGTTAGAAAAATGCCCTTCCCACAGTTCTTTTAGGTTTCTTGGATCAATCCCCTCAATAATCAGATGTCCAACGGGACGCAGGGAAGGAATCGTAAAACACAGCACAAAATTGACGAAAAGCTGTGCTGCTACCGAAGCAATTGCTGCTCCGTTGATACCGATAAGCGGTATCAGGATGTAGTTGGCTATCACATTCAAAAGAGCCCCGGATAAATTGATTTTCCATAGCATCTTCTGCTTCTGTTCTGCCAGGATCCATATATTGCGAACGGAACCCATATAGGAGAATGCTGTGTACCAGGTGATGATTCTCAGCGTAGGTATCGCCGGGGCATATGCGGCTCCGTAAATAATCCGAATAACAAGCGGTGCTGCTATGGTTAGCACAATGCTTTGCAGCACCGCTAAATATATGATAATAGAATAGAGTCTGGCTATATGTGGACCGTAATTGGGAGAGCTTGTCTTCTTGGCTTCTAAAATAGAAGGTCGCATAGAATCCACAATAGCCGCAAACACGAATTGACTTAGTGCTGCGCAACTCACCGCAGCTGAATAATAGCCGTTGGCTTCTTTCCCCAGCATCAATGTGATCATGACCCGATCTGTTAGAGAAAAGAAAGTAACCATGATGCCGGATACAATATAATATCGGCTTCTCTTAAAAAGTTGTTTCGCAAGTGGAAATGATACTGTCAGTCTTTGCTTTGAAATTCTTCTGTAGATCCCGTACAGAGAAGCAGAGATCAACAAATAGTCCAGTGCCTGTGAAAATGCAAACCAGTATACGCTCTTTTGCGTAATCAGTAGGAAACAACGATAGGCTGAAACGACCACATATGCGGCCAGTGAAGTGATCGCGATGTATTTTGACAGCAGCTTTGCCTGGAACCAGTATTGAAGTATTTCGGTTGCCTGGAAAACCAATGAAATGCTGTACAGCGCACAAACAAGCATCGTTTCCGGGTCATTTGGATTTGCAATCGCAGTAAACGCAATCACTCCGAAAATCCCCAAGAAGCTCGTTGCCGTACTCATAAAAAGCGATGTTCCGAGCGTCTTTCCTTCACTGTCAGGCGCTGCAATAATTTCGTGGACAAGGGTCGAGCGAAGTCCGAGCTGTACAACCGGAACCATAAAGCTGACAATTGCTGCAGCATAATCAATGATTCCGTAATTCCCCGGTCCGAGATACCTGGCAGAAAGTGTTCCAATTACGAAGCTCAATAAGGACTGCACAACTTTACATGCAATCAGCCAGGTCGCGTTCTTTACAATTTTTCCGGATTCTGTTGGTTTCTTCATCATCACAAATTCCACCCGCAGTCCCCACAGCAGCAGGGACTGCGGGCTTCATTTATCCTATTTGTTACGAGATAATCATTTTGCCATCTTCTCCAAAGGTATAGGTACCCTTCGGGAGGAGATCATTGGTTTTAGAAACATAGTAGCTGCCGACCGCAAGGTTTGCACCGCTGCGGACATAGATGTAGCTGCCGTCGTCAAGCTGTACGAGGCCGGTATTGACCTGACGCACATTGTTCACATAGTAGAACAGGTACTCGTTTCCATCGCCGAGCTTCTCACGGTAGATGCCGTTCTTGATTTCCATTTTGCCGTCCGCACCAAAGGTATAGACAGCATTCGGCATGAGACCATTGGCCTTTGTCACATAGTAACTGCGCCCGCAAACCACGGTACAATCGCTCTTGACATAGTAGTAGGCATCATCAATTTTAACCAAGCCGGCATAGTTCTTTACGCCATCCTTGTAGTAATACTTCGTGCCGTTATCTTCGCGAATTCCCTCAAGGAACATCGTACCGTCAGCGTTGAACCAGTACCAGCCGGCAGGTTTCAGTCCATTGGCCTTGTCTGCAAAAACATAGTGCTTGGCATCCTTTACTGCTTTTAGGTTGCTGGCGATATAGTAATAGTTGCCTTCCCATTCAATCAGGCCGGCCGCTGTTTTTGCGCCATCCACATAGTAGTACAGGTCGCCATTTTCCTCGACCAGGCCATTCTTGATAATCATCTTGCCGTCAGCATCAAAGCTATAGAAACCAGCATCTTTTAGTCCGTTCGTTTTGGTAACATAATAGGTGCCGTTCTTGACAGCCTTGAGATCGCTGGCGATGTAGTAGTAGCTGCCGTCCACTTCGACCAAGCCGGCATAGTTCTTCACATAGACGACATAGTAGCAGAGGTTGCCGTTCAGATCTTCATGGAGTCCTTCCAGCTTCATCAGCCTACCTTCGGCATCAAAGGTATACTTGGCTGCCTTCAGCAGACCGTTGGTCTTGGCTACATAAGTTTCAACACTTGTGACCATACCGTTGCGCTTGAAGTAACGATAATCGTCTCCGTCCTTCACCAGACCCGCGTGCCATACCAGCATACCGTTGTTGATCCAGCGGGTAATGCCGTTATCGTTGTACACACCGCACTGCTCCTTCTGGAACACGCCATTTTCGTCAAAGACGAACACTGCACTCTCACGGTCCGGATAGTCATAATTGTCGGGGTTGCCATCCTTACCGGGGACATTGACTTCGGCATCTTCCGCATCAGGGCCGTAACCGGGCAGCAAATTTGCGGTAGGATACGGTACACGAACCATTCCGGTGACGATATATCCGTTGCTGTCGAAATAGTAGAAAGAACCTCCAATGTTATCCCAACCAGCTCCGTGCATAACGCCATTCTGATAATATGTTGTGCCTTGATCGCAGGTAAACCATCCATTGAGCTGCAGGATGCAGTTACTGTCGAACGGATAGTAGCCTTGCGGGAGCAATCCGTTGGTTTTGCTCAGATAGTAGGTGCCGTTGGCCTTTAGCGTAGCATCGGCGTTCACATAGATCATGCGATCGTCCGCCATTCTGACCAACCCAAGGTCATACTGGACATCATCATTTACATAGTAGACCAGCACACCGTTGCCATCGAGCGGCAGTATACCGTTTTTGGCAATCATTCTACCCTGTGCATCAAACTCTCGCTGATAACCGGCTTTGACAATACCATTTGTTTTGGTGACCCAGTACTTTCCGTTCTTGACTGCTTTCAGATTTGCATTGATGTAATAGAGATATCCATCATCTCCATAAACAAGGCCAGCATAAATAGCCATACCATTTTCATCAAAGCAAACAATATCGCCTGCACTGAATCCACTGGCGATGTGGGACAAATCGCTGCTCAGCTGGTACAATCCAGGCTGGACAATCAATGCGCCCTCTGCATCAAACAAATAGTAATCAGCACCCTGACCGCTATTGCCTCTCGGAACCTCACTAAACCCAGTGAGGGCATCGCCGTGGTCGCCAAAGAAATAGCGGTCACCGTCTACTGTCCACCACTTTCTGGCAATCGGTTGTCCGGCCCAGTAATAGCGACGACCGGTACTGACCGTGATCCAGTCTCCTCGCACCAGAACATGATCCGCAAAGGTATAGTTTAAGTCCTTGGGGTATTGCTTGCCATTTTCGGTGATCATCGTGCGTATTGTTTGAGCACCGTCAACCGCCTTGAATGTAGTTGGATCAAAATAATAATACTGACTGCTTCCATCGGATGTTTTGATCTCACGCCAGCCGTCCTTGGTCTCACCGTTGACGGCATAGTACAAATCATTCTCGTAGGCAAACAATCCGGTTATTTTTCCGACAGAGATGCCATCCGAGCCGAGATCGTACCAATATTCACCGGTTTCACCATCCACATTGCTGGGAAGCTTATGAATGCCAGTCAGCGCAGCGCCGTCTTGCCAGTAAGACCACTTTCCGTTTTCCTTGACCCATCCGTCCTTGGTATTCTTTTGCAGCTTAAAGCTGTCTGTGAAATCCGTAACGGTATCAAAGAAATGGGCACCGTAGTCTCCGTTGATATTCTCGCTGTTGTCATAGGGGTACAGACCGTATTTGATCTGATATTCTTCCTGCTGCGCCAGCGATTTCAGAACATGGAAGTGTGCATAAATGTCATAGCCGAGATCACCGCTAACCGTGCAGTCGAGCAATCCGTTTTCGTCCCATGCTGCACTGTCCGTGGGGATAAGCTTCAAGCCGCTGAGTACGCAAAGCGGGTTTGCAGTAGCGGGGTTGATCGGTTCGCCCTGCTGAATGAAGTTGCAGACGACCGTCAGCTTATTGTCTTCCACCTCAGCAGAGGTCATTGTGAAATACTCATTTGCCAGACGGAGCTTAGAGGTATCGATCGTAACGCCTTCCGGTGCGGTCAGTGTAATTGTGACCGTCGTCAGCGGGCTGATTCGTTCGGCAAGCTGCAACAGGAAATCCCATGCTGTGCGTCCCTCCTGATCGCCGCCGGGGAGCATATACAAAAGCGCCGTAAGCTTCTCCGGAATCGGCATCTTGGACATATCCACTGCAAAGGTATAGGATGCTTCCATTCCAGTTTGAGAATCGATCTGGTAATAGGTCTGCTCGTCCTCTTTATAGTTTGAATTGGAAACGGTGCGGTTCCATGCGAGTAGGCCGCTGCCGCCGGTTGCCTGATTGAAGTCGAAGTTTGCTTCGTCGCTCTTATACAGGTAAGTCGTAATCTTTGTTGCCGTATCCAATGCTTTATTGATCGCAGCGGTCTGCGCCTGAATCGCAGCTTCTTCATCACTGTAGCCCTTGCCTTTAGCTTCCTGATATGCGCGGGCATATTCCTTATTGATCGTCGCCTGGAATTCAGCCAGTTTGTTTTTTAAAACTGCACCAATCGTCAAAGTACGCAGTTCGCTGTTTGCATTGGGCGTGAAATCAAAGCCGGAAATCGTACCTGCCTCGGGGTAATCGAATACCAATTCCGTTTTCGTGGTATTGACACTCCCACCCTCGATTTCACCGATCGATTGCAGTGTGATCTTCAGGAAACCGAACTGCACATCATTGGGGTTGATCTTTACGGGGTTGCCGTTATAGGTAGCCTCCAGCGGGAGCTCGGTCGATTCGCCGTAGACCGCATTCAGGCTGTCTTTGGTGAATTTCAATTCCGTCGGTTCGACAATGTGCAGCGTTTTTGTGCCCAGCACGCTGCCGTCTGCTGCAATAAGTTGAATCTGCACATCACCGAGCGCCTTTGCTGTAAATACATCGCCCGACAGCGTGCCGAGGCTTTCATCGGACACCTTCAGCGCAGAGCCATCGGGGAGTGCAATCGCACCGCCGGTAGAAGTGACGCCGGATGCTTTGACGGTCAACTCGGTTCCGACAGTCATATAGTCATAGTCCGCAGAAACGACTGCATGGTCGAATACATTGGAGGGCTTTGCGGTCGAAACGACAACAAGCGTGGAGCTGACAGAGCGTTCATAACCATCCGAAGGACGGTTCACAACAGAGATCGTTTCCGAGCCTTCGCCCTTGGAAGCAAAGGTAGAGGAACCGCCGCCGTCCAGATTCATTGCGGCAACACAACCGGCATCCTGCATGATTTGTGCGATCTCGATGGCACTGCCGCCCGCGGAGAACGGCTCCTGCCGTCCGTCGAGCACCATCAGCACGACCTGACCGTCATAAGTAATACCAACGCAGGTACGGGAAGCACGCCCTGTGTAATAATCGCTGGTTGCATTCACGACGATCTTGCCGTCCCGGACGAGCCACATGGAACCACCAACAGCCTCTTGAATCTCGCCCTTGTGTGCATCCCACTCGGCACTTCCACCGATAATCGGCGTTCCGTCCTTGAGAATGCCGAAGAAGTTTTCGCTGGCGACACCGTGATACTCAACGCCCTCCATAACCAAGGCACCGGCAGGCGCGCCGTTGCTCATGTTGTAGAAGTCGGCATTGACACCGACGACAGCGCTGTAGTTGGGAATATAATGTTCCGTGTCGTTCGGGTCGGTATGCTTTTTCTCGGCAGCATTCATCTGATCCGTCAAGCGAGCCATCTTCCATGCGGAGCCGTCATTGTCATTATAGTTGGCATAGATATTGACATCGCTGCGTGTGATATCCGCAGTTGCGAGATAATAAACAATCTGTTTATCATCCTTCGTCAGCGCCATTTTCACTTCCTGCTTAATGCCGGGAGCCAGTATGGAGGAGGTGCTGGAAAAGACCTTGTAATAATCGTTTTCCAGCTGTCCCTTTGCCGTTTCGTAGAGATAATCGGCAAAAGCATAGCAACAGGCACGGCGCAGATCGGCATTGACACCATTCGGAAGGTAACTGCCTTCCAGCGTGCGGATGCCCTCGTTTCCGTAATAGGTATCATAGACGGAAGCGCGAATGTCATCCTTCGTTGAAACTCCGCCGAAACGGTTGTCCAGGAAGAACTTCGCGCGTGCGGCATCGGTCAGGCTGGTTGTAAAGTAATTCTTCATGACCGAACTGATCGTCACGCCGGTACCAATTTTCTTCAAAATGTAAAAAGCGTCAAGGTCGCCGTACAGGTCGAGAATACCGAAAGAGTGAACCTCCGGATCGGGATTGTCATACAGGAAATACTTATCATTGTTTGTCCGGATTTCTTCGGCCATCTCCTCGACTGTACCTGTCACTCCCGCATTGGTCGTGAGCTGGAGCAGGTCGCAGATATCGCCCGCCCAGCTGCCGAGGTCGGCAGTGCTCTGATTGCCGGTGTGATATGCCATGTCCATTGCGCCGAACATATGCGCAAAATCGACCTCATTCCCGTTGGGTACCGTGAAAACCTCCAGGCTGCGCAGAGCAACGGCATTTGTTCCGTTGGCTGCGTCCTGCTCGGACACATAACCGGTAAAGGCTGTATTTTCCGGACCGCAGAAGGTCGTCCATGTGCTGGATGTGTATTTTTCCACGCCACAACGAATGTAGTTAATGACAAGCGCTGTAGCATCCTCGCCGGAATGTTCCCGGGCGTAAGCGTCGGCATATCCCTCGAGGGTGGTCAATGAGGATAGGAAGTCAGTATACCGTGCATCATCGGTTGAGGTGTCTACCGCAAATACAGACAGTGGGAGAATACTGAAAACCATCATGACCGCCAACAGGAGAGATACCCATCGCAGTGAAAATGATTTTTTCATATGAATTCCTTCCTGGATATTTATTTCAAGTTTTCGACAACGACATTCACAGCCTCCTGCATGGCATAAAGCTGATCCTGCTTGTCCTGTGCCAATTCGCTGATGTCACCGAGGTCGTAAACCGTAACATATACATCACGAGAAGTACCGCGTTTGTCAGTCAGTGTTCCGGCAAGCTGTCCAACTTCTTTGCCGATTCTGAGGTCGAAAAGAGTGTAGGTCTTTCCGTCTTGTTCAGTGATGAACTTGACTGTATCGCTGCCTATCTCGGCTTTCAAAAGCTGTTCATATTTTTGAGGAATATATAGCGTTCCGAAGTCGGTATTGATTTCCGAAAGTGTCGTGGTATCCTCAATTTCTTCTTCCGGCGGTGTGCTTTCACTCTGATTTACTGCAGGATCTGCAGTAGATTCCGGAGTCTTTTTCCCACACCCGGCAAACAAGCTGACAATAGAACAAACCACAAGGAGCATTACACTCCATTTACAAATTCGCGATAACTGCATATGCACTCCTTTCGCTGTGAATACAGTGGTATACAGGGAGGGATTTTCCCGCCCTGTATACACACTTGTCTCTTACGGATTTACGACCATCTTACCGTCTTCTCCAAAGGTATAGGTGCCCTTCGGGAGGAGATTATTAGTTTTGGAAACATAGTAGCTTCCGACCGCAAGGTTTGCACCGCTGCGGACATAGATGTAGCTGCCGTCGTCAAGCTGTACGAGACCGGTATTGACCTGACGCACATTGTTTACATAGTAGAACAGGTACTCATTTCCATCGCCGAGCTTCTCGCGGTAGATGCCGTTTTTGATTACCATTTTGCCGTCCGCATCGAAAGTATAGGTTGCGCTCGGCATCAGGCCGTTGGATTTGGTGACATAATAGCTGCGGTCACAAACCACAGAGCAGTCACTCTTAACATAGTAATATTCGCCGGAAATCTCGATCAGGCCGGCATAATTCTTCACTCCATCCTTGTAGTAATACTTCGTGCCGTTTTCTTCGCGGATACCTTCAAGGAACATCGTGCCATCCGCGTTGAACCAGTACCAACCGGCAGCTTTCAAGCCGTTCGCCTTGTCTGCAAAGATATAGTGTCTGGCACCCTTTACTGCTTTCAGGTTGCTGGCGATGTAGTAATAGTCGCCTTCCCATTCAATCAGGCCAGCCGCTGTTTTGGCGCCATCCACATAGTAGTACAGGTCGCCGTTTTCTTCGACCAGGCCATTCTTGATGATCATCTTTCCGTCCGCGTCGAAGGTATAATAGCCAGCAGGCTTCAGATCGTTGGTCTTGGTAACATAGTAAGTGCAATTCTTGACAGCCTTGAGATCGCTGGCGATATAGTAGTAGCTGCCGTCCACTTCGACCAAGCCGGCATAGTTCTTCACATAGTCGACATAGTAGCAGAGGTTGCCGTTCAGATCTTCATGGAGTCCTTCCAGCTTCATCAGCCTACCTTCGGCATCAAAGGTATACTTGGCTGCCTTCAGCAGACCGTTGGTCTTGGCTACATAAGTTTCAACACTTGTGACCATACCGTTGCGCTTGAAGTAACGATAATCGTCTCCGTCCTTCACCAGGCCCGCGTGCCATACCAGCATACCGTTGTTGATCCAACGGGTGACGCCGTTGTCATCGTACACACCGCACTGATCCTTCTGGAACACGCCATTTTCGTCAAAGACGAACAGCGCACTCTCACGGTCCGGATAGTCGTAATTGTCAGGATTTCCTTCCTTCCCGGGGACATTGACTTCGGCATCCTCCGCATCGGGGCCGTAGCCGGGCAGCAGCTCCGCCGCGGGATACGGTACACGAACCATTCCGGTGACGGGCTTCTGCTCTTGGTAGAAGGAATAGCTGTCTCCATCTTTCCGCCAACCATTGTGGTAGATCACTTCGCCGCTCTTCAGCAATTCGTTGCATACAGAGCAGTAGGTATCGCCGGTGTAACCGTCCTCGGTGTCAGTGACTTCCTTTATATTCCGAATTTCTTCAACATGCCCCTTGGCAGGGATAACTTCCTGTGCAACAAGAATCTCATTGCAGACGGAGCAATGCTTGCCTTCCGTCTTGCCGCTTTCTGTGCAGGTAGCCGCAACAGCATCATCGATTACTTCCGTATGCCCCTTAGCAGGAATCTCTTCCTGCGGTACAAGCACTTCATTGCAAACCGAGCAATGTTTGCCTTCGGTCTTGCCGGGTGTGGTGCAGGTAGCTTCAACGGCTTCGTCGATCACCTCGGTATGACCCGTAGCCGGAATCTCTTCAATTCCGGAGATCGTTGCGCCGCAGACTGAGCATTTGACGCCCGCCGTATGACCGGCTTCTGTGCAGGAGGCAGGCTGTTCAGCGACATCAACAGGCGTATGACCGGTTGCATCAAGCACTTCAGTCTTGGTTTCGCTGCAAACAGTACAAGTGTAAGTCTTGACACCGGCATCGCTGCAGGTCGGGGAAGTCGTAATTACGCCCTTGTCCCAGCTGTGACCCTTCGCAGGGATAACTTCCTGTGCAACAAGAATCTCATTGCAGACGGAGCAGTGTTTACCCTCAGTCTTGCCGGGTGTGGTGCAGGTAGCTGCAACAGCTTCGTCGATGACCTCGGTATGTCCCTTGGCGGGAATAGCCGTGCCGGTGCCTATTTTCTCGCCGCAATCCTTGCAGTAGGTGTCGCCGGTGTAGCCGGGCTCGGTGCAGGTTGCTTCCTTGGCATTACGAAGTTCTGTGTTCTCATGTGCGCAAGGCGTGCCGCCCCAGACACCGCTGACATAGTTGATGGTATCGCCGGCGCTTGCGTTCGCAGTTTCCGTGTAGGTGCCGTCGGCGTTGTGCAGCTTGGCGGGCGTGATGGGGATGGTCACCGATTTATTCCCGTTCGCATTATACTGATAGGTCGCGGTTCCTGTGCCAGGTGTACCGTGCTGAACATATTTGCCGGTTCCGTTGCTGGAGCAGATGTCTGCGCCGCCCTTGGTGGTGTAGATGGCACCGATAGCCGTCAGACTGCCGTTTACATTCACCTTGGCATCCTTCAGATCTGCATTGGTGCGGTTATACGCTTTGCCGGGCGCATATGCAACAGACTTGAACTTGCAAGGACCCCAGACAAAGTTATCGGAGTTCCATTCGTCGCCGTCATAAATGTAGACATTTTTTCCACTGGAGACCGTCAAATCAGCGCCTTCGGCAATGCTCACCTCAACACCGGTCAACAGTGCGGTATCCTGGTTGATGGTAACTTTGCCGGACTGGATATTGATGGAAATATTGTTGGTAATAGGCAGTACATAGCTTGCAGAGTCAACATTCATTCCAGCAAGAGATAGTGCCAGCGTATTCAGTTCCGCCTCACCGTTTACGGTCAGAATCAGACGATCCGTCTTTTCATCGTAGTCTTTGGTGAAGCTGCCGGAGACAACTTTGAACATACCGTCGTTGCCAATAAAATTGATGGAGGTGGTATATGTGGTACTCATTGCATAAACGCCGCTGAAAACCTTCTCGTTGGCGCCCGCATTCAGCGTCAGGGGAACTTCGATATTCTGAACGAAATACTGGGAGAAGGGGAAAACCTTGTTACCCATGTTAGAGGAGGCGCTACCACCGCGGAAGTCTGCGATTTGATAGAACTCATATACGGTTGCGCCGGATTCAGCCAGCACAGAACCGCTGCCGGAGATAAAGCCCCATGCATAGAGATTTCCGCCGTTCTTCACCGTGATAGAGCTGTTATCCGCCATTTTAATATAGCCATAATCGCCCACAGGACGACCCTGCTGACTGCCGCCAGCTGCAAAATATCTGCCGCCCAGGCTGATGGCACCGTTGACGGTGATAGAAGTGCCCTCACTCATCGTCAGCGTCCGGAATGCCTTAGATGCCGGAGTTGTCCGAATTGCTGCGGGAGCATTTGTATACAAAGTCCCAGCTGCATCAAAGGGAATCAGCAATGTAATACCCGTCGGGATGGTATAATTACCGCTGATTGAGCCATCGGTAGCCAAGGTAATCTTGGACTGTTTATTTGCCTGCGCATAAGCAACCGCTTCGTTCAGGTCTGCAAACCGCTGACCGCCGGTCTCAAAGAGGGCTACAACTTTGCTTACAAATTTTGCCGTAATGGTGCAGTCGCTCTCAATGTTCAGCGCAGTGCTTGCGGCAGTTGCTATGCACTTGCCGGTGGTCAGATTGTACCAGCCAAGGAACTGATAACCCTCTGCCGGGGTTGCCACCACCTGATAAGCCGTCATGGAGCTTTGTGTGTTGCTGTATGTCTCTGTGACAGTCTTGCCATCTACTGTATAGGTACCATTTTCGGCAGGCACAAAGGTCGTGGTCGCAGTTACATCAGAAACCAGCGCCACATTGGTCATGGTAATTTTTGTGGCTGTGGTGCTACCGGATTTGATATAAACCTTGATGCTCTCGCCAACGGCAAGCTCTTTGTTAAAGGCACCATTTGCAGTGACGGCAGTTCCGTTCACTTTGATCGTACCGCTGTTCGCCTCAATGGCATAATTAAACGACAGTGTGGCTTTTGCGGTTTTGTTGTTTTTGATGGTTAGTGTGGATTCATAATGTGTGGAATCGCACATTCCTTCAACACTGACAGCTGAACCCGTGATCGTTGAGCCATTTGCGTTCCATGCGTCCTCTGCCGTTCCGTCAAAGCTCAAACCAATGTTGGCATCACTCAGACCTGTCACAGCACCATTCGTGGCTGCAAATGCAGGTAGCGTAATGGCAGGCACTAATGCCAGCACCATAACTGCCACCAGCAGCAGCGATAGGAACCGTTTGGATATTCGTTGAATCATGATTGTTTTCTCCTTCTCGGTTTAGATTTTGAGGTTTTCATTTCAGCGTAAATGCTTACGCCGAGTAATAATGTAATGAGTGCCCACAGATGTGCCCGATGGAACAGTCCGGAAATATCCGACTCGCGGAAGAATTCGATAATAAACCGAAATGCTCCATAGCACATCATGTAGACTGGGTAAGCGCGTCCTTGCAGCCGTTCTTTCCAAATTCGCGGACACAAGACGGCGAGCAGGATCAGGTAAAAGACGATCTCCGCCTCACGCGTTGGGAAGCGTATCCCGTTTGTCCCCGGAATCGGAAGCCCGCGGCAGCAGCCTGACAAAATGCAGTTGATTCGGGCGCACATGACCGTAAAGACCATGCAGGGGGTAAAAACATCAAAGACTTTCTTGGGCGGTCTCTTTGAAATTTTTGCACCGAGCCAATACGCCAGCGGCATCAGGAACACGCCACCGAACAGGCTCATGTTTCCAAGGCTGGCTTTGTCAAAGCCGGTTTCAAGGAACGCAAACGCCTTCACTGTCAAAACGCCGTAGACCGTATGTGCAATCGCAATCATGATTGCTACATACCATGCCATATTCAGCCGTTTCCGCAGCAGTGCGAGCCATACCGCGGTAAATGCTGCGCCGACCGACAAGAGAATCAACAGTGGTATTTTATCTTGCAATAGAATCACCGCCTTTCGCCGAAACCAAAAGCGGAGAGTCATCGCCTTCGGTGGTTTGAATATGCCGTTCGAGCTGATCTTCGGAGAAACGATTCTTTATAAAATGTGCCGGTGCGCCGCCTACAATGGTGTATGGCGCAACATCCTTTGTTACAACGCTGCCTGCCGCCACAATCGCATCTGCACCGATGTGCACACCTTTTAAAATAATCGCTCCTGCTCCGATCCATGCCCCTCTTCCGATCACCACATCCTGATCATCTTCTGCGGTTTTATCCGCATCCGTCAGTTCTATGATGTGCTTACCGATGATGTCCTTGCGGTGATCTCCTGTAATGATCGTGACACCGGGACCAAACAAGGCATAATCCTCTATGTAAATTTTCGCCCGTGTTGTCCAGAAGCGTGCATTTACTCCGATAGAGGCATGGTTTCCAACATGAATGTTCGACAGGGGGAAGAAGTCACCGCCCGAATCAATGTGCGAATCTTTGCCGCACTCGGCAAATGAGCGTTTGATATCCGGCTCAACGATTGCGTGGTATAAAACCGCTTTCAATTTACGAATGGCTCGGTATATCATGATTTCTTCACCCCCTTCTCTCCGGTATCGGTGTATTCCGTGAATGGTCGGTGCAAATCACATATCACATAGCGATGATGCCCATACTGCTGATCCGGCGGTATTCCGCCTCGCCAGTCTCCGTATTTCTGGGTGAGATAGGCATCATACTGAGCCGGAACACGAACCGGAATCCCTTCAAACTTCAACCAGACTCCGTCGCCATATTGCTCTTTGGGCGCATATTCCAACGGAGAAGTTGAGTTCGCATGATTGCACCAGATATCACTGCCGTCAGTAGAAAAAGAGGAAATAAAGCGGTCAAATGCTGCTGTTTCCGCAGCAGTATCATGCTTATACCCGAAAAGGCGGAAGAGCAGCCAATACCAATTGGCCCGTACCATACCGAGGTTTTGCGGTGACAAGCGGTTATAATTCAGTCTGACACGCCGCGCTGCCTCAAAGATTGCTCGCTTTTTTCGGAACATTTGGTGCTCGCGTTCGGTGCGCCACTGTCCATCCAACGGGAATATATCAATGAACACTCCATGGTTGATTTTCAGGCGATCCGCCATCATCTCTATGTAGGTCGTTCTGCTGTCGCGTAATTTGCTTCCGAGGAGATAGTATTGGGGTTCGGAATGATAGTTCTGCAGGAAGCACCATTCCGGCAATATTTGGGGAGCTTTCCTGCAGAATATTTCGTAGTCTTTTCTCGGAAGTGCAACATCAATGTCATCATCCCAGGGGATGAAACCGCCATACTTCACTGCGCCGAGTGCGCTGCCGCAGACGAGATAGTAGGTTAGATTCAACTGTTCACATATAGATAAGAACTGTTGCAACAATCCAAACTCGATTTCTTGCAGTTCAGTCAATGGGGTTCACCTCGTTTCTACTTCTTCTTTCCGAATCTCAGCAATCTGAAAAGCACATATATTGCAAGCGTGTTCTCAGAGTGCAAGGCAAAATGTAAAACCTTTCGTTTATAACCGGATGGCTTTTCCGAAGCAACGGCGGACCGGTATAACACCGTCTGACAAAATTCACGCCACCACTTCTTGAATTCCGTATAGCTTCTGTCGATGATAAACGGATTGGCAACAATGATAATACTCGCGTCAAATGCCCATCGGGATAATGTCCTGTCGGTGATTGGCAAGGGAAAGCGCCCCTTTTCAGACATGACCCCGAAGGTCTGTTCATATGGCTGCGTGTAATCCCTTGAGGATAACATGGCCGATCCCGGTACAATGGTATAATAGTAACTGGCATCCTTACTAAAGCGAATCGACCGGCAATGATGCAGATACTGAAAAACAAACAGCATATCTTCACCGATAGACAGTTCCGGCAGGAATGCGATGTGCTCTCTGCGAAGCGTCTGTAGAGAAAACAGCTTGTTCCAAACAGAAAAAGCAATTCCATATCTGAGCTGCCCGCAAAAATAGGAATCGACCCAGTCGCCATCCAGCATAAAGGTTTCAGGCATAGGACTTAGCGCAGAACCGTTGCGGTCACTGCGAACGACATCAATCACAGGGAGCACTCCGGGACTGTACAGCGTGTGCAATGTTTCCAGATAATTTGCCGATACCGTATCATCACTATCAATAAAGCAAAGCAGTTCCCCTGAAGCGGCTGCTATTCCTGTATTCCGTGCAGAACTGACCCCGGCATTTTCCTGACGAATTAGATGGATACGAGCATCTTGAGCAGCTTTTGCTGCCGCAATTTCTGCTGTTTCGTCTGTGGATCCATCATCAATAATCAGCAATTCAAAATCCGGGTAGGTCTGCCGCAAAACTGTGTCTATGCATCTTCCAATCACACCTGCGGCATTATAAGCCGGTACAACAATACTAATCATTTTTGAGGACTCCTAACACCGTTGTAACAGCCGGTCATATACCTGCTGGAGCTGCCGATCTATGTGTTCATCGGAAAATTTACTGTAATCTACCTGCCTTGCACGCTGCTTTATCTCGGCACGGCATTTATCGTCACTCATCTTGCGGAGGCCTGAAGCAAGTGCATCTGTCGAAGACGCTGCAATCAGCAGCCCATTCATTCCGTTTTCGATGATCTCGCCGTTTCCGCCTACATCCGACACAAGGCACGGCAGCTTTGCTGCGCATGCTTCCAAAATAGAAATGGAGAGATTTTCATGCAAGGAAGGGGAAAGAAAGAAATCGGAAGCATTCAGATATTTTTGAACCTGTTCTTGTTGACCGGTGAAAATCACTTGCTGCGCGTGCCGCAGCGCGGAACATTCAGCCTGCATCTCCCGCAGATAATCGCCATCCCCCACGACCAATAGGCAAAGCTCCGGCGGCCAACTCGCATCCAGCTGCTTTAACGCATCGACTAAGTAAGACAATCCCTTTTCCTTCGTGACCCTGCCGACATAGATGCCGATTCTTGCATTCTCCGGAAGGTTCAGTTCCTTGCGCAAAGCATGCTTTTCTTCTGCACTGCAATCGGGATGTTTCGGCATTCGGTTATACACAAACGGAAGCATTTTCTTCTTATAACGTCGAAACACATCGCGCTGTGATGCCTGCTCATAGACGCAGGAAATTCCATCCGATAAGCCAAAAATCATGGGTTCCACCAGATATCTGCATACCCAGCGTTTTATCGGCGAGTAGTACACCAGATCACTGAACATACCATGAACGGTCACAAGGATCTTCCCACGGCCGGAAAGCTTTGCGCCGAGAACTGCATTTAGGCTTTCCATTCCTGCTCCACGTATGTGAACGATATCCGGATCCGCTTTACGAATAGCTCTGCGGTAAAAGCGGATATCCGAAAGGCTGATTCCGCAGTGGCAGTTGTTCAGCACCACCGGGATAAACTCATAGTGGTCCGACAGCGTTTCCCGACTGATCAGCGCTTTATATTCTGTTTTCAATCCGCCATTGCTGGCGGTCGTTACATACTGCTGAACAACTCGGGTCCTTGGCATGTCGAGCCTCCTCGTTACAGTTCATTTTGATTATTTTTTCTGCAATGGAAGATGCCAAAAGATTTTTTGCGGCATATTGCAGAAATTGCGTATACCTTTTTTCTATTTCTTTCTTGGGTGCCGATATAGCTGCTTTTAAGGCATCAGAAATGGCGCAAGAGATATCCCGGTCCGGGTCAACAACATACAAAAAATCTTGATAACACTTCGGCATACCATCCAGAAGAAAGGCAACCGTTGGCTTTCCGCTTGACAGATACTCTATGTCCTTGGAGGGGAAAGAGTATTTCGTATACTCCTCATTGTTCGGCCGAGGATTTACAAGCACTGCGGCGGATGAAATGTATTCCTGCACCTTTTCAGGCGATACTTGCCCCGGGAGAATGATTCTCGAATCCCCCATGGCACATTTCTGCAGATACTCCACTGCGTCACCGTTCCCGCATAAAATCAAGCGATAATTGCTGTCTTGCAGCAGGGAAAACGCTTCTACCAAAGAGCGGATTCCAAACCTGAAATACAACTTGCCGGCATATACGATATTGACGGTTTCTGCACGAGCGGCGCTATTGGGATTCTCAGAAATCGAATCTACGATTCCCTCGGCAATAACATATGGTCGATCCGTTAACTGCAGCGCTTTTGCCATAGCTTCTGTCAGAACCACAGATGTATCGACGCATTTGATATGTTCCTTAATTGATTTGATATCGAACCCTTTAAAGAAGTTATAGAGTAAACCTTTTTTTGCTTCGAGGTTCATATATTGCGGAAGATCGGGAACAATAAAGCAGATCCTGATTTTTGGGTTCAACTTTTTGGCATAGGCTGCTGCCGCTAGAAACGGATCGTGTGCACTGTATACAATGATCAGTTTTTCTTCATTGTCATCCAACGCGAAAGTGCGAACTGCCTTTTTCAAAGCATGTGCCCTGGACAAATTCCGGAAGCCCCAGATATTGTTAAACGAAACATACCGGCATATATGCTGTGGGTTTGTGAAACCGGAAAATTGCAGGCTGTGGCTTTGATTTGGATAATGCCCGATAAAAGGGGCGGAGATCACTTGGGTGTCAGCGACCTCTTTCAAGCCGCTGATCAGCTTTAACTGCATTTGGTTTGCTGAGAATTCTACACTTTTCTTTGCCTGAGCAATCACTTCGGCTTCATTCTCTTTTGCAAAAACACCGCAAAGGAACAGTACATCCATGTCAAACCCTCTTATACTTTCTGAGACCCCGCGCCGTATAGGATAGAAATACGGAGAGTGACTTTAGCAGTGAGAGTTTTTCAACCTTGCGGTAGACCTCCCATCTGTTTTTTGCCGATTGGAGCTTGCTATGTGACCTTGAGCCTTCCACTATCCGATAGTCTGCCAACGGCTCGCAACATGCCGATGCAGAATAGCCATTTTTGAGTAATTGAAGCCAATACACCAGGTCTTCGTGATAATAGTCAGCGGAAAAGCGGTTATTATCGACTACGCTTTTAGCCAAAAGAGTCGTAGAGCAGCTAAATACGCTTTCTTTCAACATATCGTCATAGGAAGTCTGCGTCGGCACAATATAGTCGGATATTTTTTGCCCATCACTGCTGATTAACGAGTACGAGCAATAAATGATTTCCGAGCCGGAATTCAACGCGACCGCGAGCTGTTTTTCAAGCTTGTCGCTATGCCATATGTCATCACTGTCTAACAGTGCGACCCATTCGCCTTCGGATAATTCCAAACCTCGATTTCTGGTTTTAGCTGCCCCCAAATTGCGAGTGTTCCGAAAAAGCCGAATTCTATCATCGGTGTTTACAAAGGCTTGAACAACATCAACGGTATGGTCTGTGGAGCAATCATCAATAACCAACAGGATCCAATTGGCATATGTCTGCAATTGTACCGAACGGATTGCTTCCCCTATGTATTTTTCTGCGTTATACGCCGGCATCACAACGGAGACCAATGGATGCTGTATCACTGCCTGCCCGTGACAGGTAGAGGTTTTCTGTAATGTTTCCATTAGCGCGCTCCTTCGTGTGTAAAAATTAACGACACCGTTTTTACAAGGCATTTGATATCCATAAGCACTGACCGTTTTTCTATGTACTCCATGTCATAGACGATTTTTTCTTCCGGCTCCAGCTCATAGCCACCATTGACCTGTGCATATCCCGTTAATCCCGGTGTTACGACCAGCCGATTTGAAAATCCCACGATGTATTTTTCAAACTGCTCGTAGAAATACTGCCGCTCTGGTCTCGGCCCGACAAAACTCATATCTCCGACCAAGATATTCCAGAGCTGGGGGAGCTCGTCTAGCCGCGTCTTGCGCAAGAATGCCCCAAACCGGGTACAGCGCTTATCTTCTTTATCCGCCCACTTGGGGCCGTTCACCTCCGCATCATGATTCATTGTCCGAAATTTGTAGATTACAAACGGTTTTCCGCCCTTTCCAAGCCGCTCCTGCTTGAAAATTGCACCGCCTGGCGAATCAAACACTATGATCAATGCGATAATCGCCATTGGAATTGCTAATACTATAAGTCCTATCAAAGCGAAGAAAAAATCAAAGAGCCTCTTCACAAGGAGGTATGACCATCGTTCTTGAATGCGGGGAAACGCAATATGAACGGTAGCATGTTCTTTGGCTTTTTCAGTGATTTGATAGGAAGCCGTGACTTCCACCATAATTCATCTCCATCGTTTCATTCTAATTCCTTTTCGCTGTCAACTGTCTCCACCCAATCTTCTCTTGCATTGGGGCGGACGAAACTGTACACCTGCTCAAAAGTCCATTTCGTTGTATCTTCGCTGTCCTTGATCTCATCAGACAGTACTCGGGCTGCAAAAGAAAGCATCGTGTCAAAAATCTGATGCAGCAGCATGTCCACATTTGTGTCAGGACGAAATACCGGTCGGATTTCATCAAACAATGAATGGAAATACTTCAGATGCTCATCATATGCATGTCGTCGGCAACTGACAGAATAGTAATATTGCAGGTAAAACCGGCAATCATCTGGTTTATGGAGAATGAATTCCCAGCAAGACTTCCACAAAAGGAAGCAACGCTCTTTCCAATTCAGTCCGCGTATCCGCATAACCGGAAGCGATTTTCGCACATGCTCAGCCAAGCACACATCTTCCATATGAAATGTTGCTTGAAGAAGCGAATCCTTGCTGTCATAACAGCGATAGATATACGCCTCATTGATTTGTGCATCTGCCGCGATCAGCTTTGTTGTCGTCCGTTCCAGACCATACTGTGCAACAATTCGGACGGTGCTGTTGAGCAGAGCCTCACGCACTTCATTTAAATTTCTCATACAACAGGCCCTTCCATAAAGTAAGTGATCACTATACGAGTTTCAAAAAAAGAAGCGGCTCACAACAAGGGTGAATCGATAAGCCGCACTAATTTGTTCAAAACGCTTCGTAGAGTATGTCACTCAATGGGGTGCGCGAAGAAGCAGATATTCTGCACCCCCAAAGCATTCACCTCCTCAAAGAAAAAATGCCTTGAATCACTGCATTTCATAGAGTATGTCACTCAATGGAAGCACGGATTGAAAGGCATAAAATCCACCGTATTCAATTGCTTTTAAGGAGAATGACACACAACTTTGACTGCTGATATTAGAGTCCAACCACATTTAATTTGTTCATATTGGATCGTTTCAGCTCCATGGAAGAATGGACATACCGTTCCAATGTAATCGTAGTGGTAGAATGTCCTAACACTTCGGAAAGAGATTTTATTTCAAAACCAACTTCCACTGCGCGGGTTGCGAATGTGTGCCGAAGCGTATGTGCGTGAATACCCTCCAGCCCACATGCATGAGTGTACTTCTCAATGCGATACTGTAATGTCCGCGGCTCCATATAGTCAGTCGTTCCCGTCAGTACATATGCCCCCATATTACCGGGATCCATTTGTTTGCAGAGATCTGCCAAATAGCTTATCATCGGGATTGTTCTCACTGAGGTGTCGCTTTTGGGCGCACCAATAACAATCCTTGTACGGGTTTCTCCTTGCATATCCGTATCGTGAAGTCTTTGCAATGTTGCGGCAATCTTGATGGTCTGTTCGCGAATGTTGATGTTACACCATTGCAATGCACAGAGTTCTCCTATGCGCACGCCAGTGGACAATGCTAATAGAAGCCCGAATTTGCAGCTATCCATGTCTGTCAATAGATAACTCATAAATCGGTTCTGCTCGTCCCGTGACAATACGCGCATTTCCTTTCGGCTCTCTTTGGGGTAATTGATTTCGATTACCGGGAAGACCCCTGGAAACAGAGTCGCCGTGTATTTCAAAACGCTGTGCAGCACCACCAGAATGTCGTGGACAGTTTTTACAGCCAATCCATCATCAAAAAGTAACTCGTGAGTAAAATCATCGATAACACCTGTACTGATGCCAAGCGGAAAGCATCCGCCAAGCTTTGGCTTGATATGCTTTTCAAGCACTGTGCTATATTTGATGTATGTGGATTCGCGGATTTTTCCTTTTTTCAGGCGAAGCCATTCGTTGCAGTAATAAGCAAATCGGTGCTTTGCCGTATTGGTTGGAACGGCCTTTCCATTCACAAGTGCGGCTTTATACTTCGTAACCTTTTCCTTCGCTTCACGGTATGTTTTTCCGTAGCAAAAGCCATATTTGATTTTTCCGGAAAGCTCATACCCTTTGATATAGCGTGCCTCCCATCGACCATCTTTCCTGTGGAAAATGTTTTCTCCTTTTGCCATTTTAATTACCTCCGGTAATATTTTTTCACCCGCAAATGGGTGTACCTATATTGTAACGGATATCTGTAACAGATTCCTGACTGCTTATTTGACTGCGCTGACCTCGCCCAAAGAGCCGAAATTGACACGAATTGGAACGCGATGATTCCTTCTAAGTTGGTTTATTCTCTAAAAATATCCCCAAATTTCGCGTTTCCTATTGATTTTCCGACAGATGCGTGTTATAATACTTACGTTTATAGAGTTTGAATTGCACTCGTGGAGTGACATACTCTACGAAATATAAAGCAAGCAGCTGCAATGATGTCCATCTACAGTTGCTTGCTTTTTGTCGGGTTGTTATATTTATCTTGCTGGTAAAATTACCTTTGCGACAATATCATCGTTCATTACAAAAGGATATTCCCAGTAACGAGAATCGTATGAACATTGACCATTGTCCCCAAGCACATAAAAACCGCCTTCCGGAACCACCAGATTTTCTCCGTTACTTTCGATCAAATCTCCTTCTACTGCTTCGACCCGCTTGACGAGATATTCCTTGTTATGTTGGAACACAATAATGTCCCCTTTTTGAATGTCTCCCCAAACACGCACTCCGAGGAGCAAACTTCCAGTTTTCAGAGCAGGCTCCATAGATGCTGTCGGAACATATCCAAGCAAGAAAACGAACCGAAACAGAATTAAAATCAAAAGTGAGATTGTCATCGGAAGCAACGACAATCTCACTGCATTTTTTATTTTTTTCATAAGCACCATCAAAAATAGGGACATCGAGATGCTATTTCTCGATGTCCCTTACTATATTACTTATACTCCTTTCAGAGCCAGTATTTCCGGCCGGCTTTTCAGATACTTCCTCGCCTTGGATACCCAGGCGCAAACAAGATTGGCGGACACCCCAAACTCATTTCCGATTTCCTTGCTGGAGCGCCCCTCGGCCATCTGAATCATTGCATCTATTCCTTTTATCACACACGGAGATGCTTTCTGCTTTGCTGCTTTGAGCGCAGCCTGCACATCCAGCTGCGTTGCAACATCTGCAATCGATACGGTCGGATTTTCTGCAACCAGGGGAATCATATCGCTTGAAAGCTCCGTTGCCTGCCGCCTGGTCGAGTAGATCAGCGCATCGCAAATTTCATTCCATATCAAGCGATAGGCATAGGTAGAGAAGGTCCCGCCTTTATCTGTTGCCGCAGCTTTGCAGAGGCCGATGCAACCGATTTGAAAAATATCATCATATGTATAGATGCCCAACTGATATGGACCGTGGACCTTATCGTTGATCACTTTCTGGACCAGCCGAATATTCTGCTCCACTTTCTCCCGCTGTTCTGCTGTCAGGATCATGACGCCAGTGCGCCTCCTTTCTGTGTATAATATCGCCCCCGCGTTTTGGCTTTCTGCCGTTCTAAGAGCTTTCTGCTTTCTTCGATCACCTGTTTACAGTAATACTCGCCAAGATACCCAATGTGAGCTTCGGAAAGCGGCGCCATAATCAGGTCGGCCAGCCACTGGTATGCATCCTGCTTACTCATATAACCGGATTCATAAAGCTGGTCAAAGTAATGGTGCGCTGTACGGCGCAATGTACGCAACTCGTGATTGGCCATACTTCCTACCGGAATATTAGTACCGGTGTGAACACGAACATAGGCATCGCACTCTGGATAGTGCGAACACACATATAGCATCGTTCCTCTCGAATTATCGCGATAGATTCCGTCTGCGCTCCGATAAATAACCGGACTGCCGCAATACGGGCATCGCATACTGCTTCGGTTAAACCCCTTTCGTTTTTTCTTTTTATTCATAAATTAACCTCCGAGTTCTTAAAGAAAAAGCCGGAAGGTTGCTAAGCGCATACAAAGTCTGTTGGAAAACATATCTCCCCAACACTCAACCTGTAAGCATCCAAGCAGCCTTCCGGCTATCATATTCAATTGCCTGCGTTGTTGTGGATTTGCTCAGTGCACAAATCCGTAACGATTCCTTGCCTCTTCCCGAGACGAAGTCTGACGCCGTACCATAGACGTATCGAGAGCCTGAACGCAAGCTCCTGCCACGCCTATAGTATATCAGAACGGAATGCAAAAGTCAAGCCTTTGCGGAATATTTATTTCATATCGCTCAGCTAATATTCCTATAAGTTTTGCATTTTCTCCAAACTGAAATGGAATCGTTATTCCTCGTCTTCCTCATCATCCGGCGCCTTATTTTCACGCTTTTTCTTGAGGATCTGCATGACGATCAGCGTGCCGATTGCGATAACCATACCGCCTGCAAAGAGGATGATATGCAGCGTCGGAATGCCGGATTCGGCTTTCTCATTTGACTCAGGGCTTTGCTCTGTTGTGGCAGGAGCCTGCGTCCGGTCTGTTGAGTCCGCCGTATCCTCCGGTTCCGGAAGCGAAGTTGAGGAATTCATACGGGTCAGAATGTACTGGGAGCTGCCGCCGATCTCCAGGCGGAGTACGCCATCCGTCCCGACCTTGACGGTGCCGGGGTAAACCCCGGCGTCCGTCTTGAGCTGGAACTCTACGCCCGACCATGATGTGCCAAGCTGGATCTCCAGTTGTTCTGCTTTTACCACCTGCAGCTCGCTGCCGTCCGTGCCTTGCTGCGCCGCATAAACCGGGGTGACCGGAACGCAGAGAATGCAAAGCAGCGACAGGATCAGCAGAATGCCTTTTGTCAGTTTTGTTTTCATTGCCTTACCTCCTTGGTCAGTCTGCAAGATGCTTCTTCTTGCGGGAATAAAGAATGGTGCCGATCAGAACACAAAGGCTTGCGAGCATTAGGCATAACCACAGAGCCATGTGAGAATCGTCACCGGTCTTCGGGCTGTCCGGATGATCGGTCGTGACCTTATCGTTGTGGACATTGACCGTCAGCGTTTCATCAGCGGTCAGCTCGATCTCAAAAGGATCCGGGCGTTTATAACCGGCGCTGACGCTGTCCTCAACCTCCGTCACGGTGTATTTGCCGATGCGTAGGTTTTCAATGAAGATCTCACCGTTTGCGTCGGTCGTGAATACTTCGTCGTAATTCTCACCCGTGATACGGAAGCTGAAGCCTTCCACACGGCTGTCCGAGGAAGTCTTCACGATCTTCAGATTGCCGACCATATGGTCGTTGATGAAACCGACGCCGGCCTGATTCTCTACTTCCACCATCTCGCCGTCCGTTACGATCTCAAAATAGTGGTATCCGTTGTCCTTGATGAAATTAACAGGCGCCTGCTTTTCGTAGAGGAAGTATCCGCCGTAACGCAGCTCAGCGAGTTCATACAGACCGGGCTCACATTCCGAAAGGGTACCGACCAGCTCATCCACATCCGGATCGAACTGCTGATTTCCGTTTACATCACGGTAGACCTCAAACACGGCACCGGTAAGCAGATGGTCGGGATAATCCTTATCGACCTTGGTCGTATGGACTGCGCCATAGATATGGCGGTTCTCGGCCTTGAGCTCGATTACGGCACCATCCGTAGTAATGTCGACCAGGAACTCTGCCTCGTTGAGGACGAAGCCCTCGGCGGGTTTCAACTCGCGCACGATCCATTTCCCAAATCGCACATTCTTAAAGGTGAAGATGCCGTCTGCATCGGGCACCGCCGTCAGCACGGCGTTTTCCTCTGTGAATTCCGCATCATCTTCCGTAAAGAGGCCAAACAGCGCACCCGCAATCGACTTTCCGTCTTCGTCGACTTTGTAGCCTTTGATGTCGCCGCGAATGAATTTGTTCTCGACGGTAATGAAAACGGTTTTGCCGTCCTCGGTGATTTCTACCTCGATCGGCGTTTCATTGAGCACATAGCCGGTCGCCGGCTTCAGCTCACGGATGATCCATTTCCCGTACCGGATGTCTTCAAAGCGGAACTTACCGGTGCTGTCAGACTCGGTTACACGCACGGCAGTTTCCTCGGTAAACTCCGTTTCATCTTCACGGAACAAACCGAATACCGCACCGGCGATCACATTGCCGTCCTCGTCGAGCTTGGTGCCCTCAATATTGCCGCGGATATACCGATTCTCCAGTTGGATATTCACCACATCGCCGTCTTCGGATACCGTGACCGGATATGCCTTCTCATTGAGAACAAAGCCCTTGGCCGGCTGAATCTCACGAACGACCCATGTCCCGAAGGGCACCTTTTCAAATTTGAAGGTACCGTCCTGTGCGCTTTCCGCCGTTAAATACGCATTTTCCGCCGTATACTCATTTTCATCATTTCGGAACAGGCCAAAAATCGCACCGGCGATCACATGACCATCCTCATCAATCTTACGGCCGGAAACCATACCGTACTTGAGGTCGTTTTTAATCGGGGCACCGCCATTGACAGCGATCTCAACCACCTGAGTTTCCTGCGAGCCGTAGGAGAACTCGAATTCATAATGGGTGTCATCCAGGATGTAGTGCTCGTCCGTACTGCGCTCCTGCAGGTAATAGCTGCCGAGCGGCAGGTCGGTACTGACCGCTGCCAATCCGTTCTCGTCAAAGGTCACGATCTCAATGAGTCCGCCGGCCGGAATTATGGTTCCGTCTCCGGCGACCAAATCAGTCTTGGCATACAGGCCGAAGGTGATGTTTTTCAGCTCGCCGTTCATACCGATACCGAACAGCTCATTCTGCTCCAGCACCTTGCTCAGGGATACTTTGACATTTTGGCGTTCGTTATAGAGATTACCGGCGGTTTCCGTAATGGCGACCTCCTGACCGGCGTAAGTCAGCTCCACCGTCTGGATTGTGCCGTTCAAAACCATTCCGTGCGGCGCGGTGATCTCCTGGATCTCATATTTTCCGAGATACAGTTCCTTGCTCGATGCTACGCCGTCAGACCCGGTTGTGATCGTATCCACGATCTCGCCCTTTGCGTAATGCATGACGCCGTCAAGCGTATAAATATCTTCTGCCGCGCGAACCTCAAACACTGCGCCGGGCAGACTCTTGACCGCATAGACCGGTTTATAGATCCCGTCCGCTTCCGTGACTGTCCAGAATACTTCGCCGGTCTTAGTGATACGGATGATACCTTTCTGCGGCATGTTGGAACGGGTGACTTCGATCAATGTGATGTCGCCGTCCTCGGTCGCCGAGTTTGCGGTTACATCAAAATAGACCGGATCGGAGTTCAATACATAGCCATACGGGGCTTCGACTTCCACAATGGAGTAGCCCTTCCCGAACGGAAGCACTTCCGGAGTGATCAGATAGCCTTCCGCGTTAGTGTAAAAGGTGTTGATCACCGTCAGCTCCGGATAGGTATACTGCATGGTAACTCTGGTACCGTCCGGGTTATAAATCTGGAATGCTGCACCTGCATACGGGATACTCAGACCGGATTCTGCATCCGTCTTTTGAATCTTGAGATATCCGGTAAAGGGCGCATTGTTGAGTAGATATTGATAGCAGCATCCGTCTTTATCAATGAAAACATCGAAGGGCGCTGCCAGATCAAAGCCCTCCGTGCCTTTCGTCTGTCTGACTGTATAGACGCCGTAAGGAAGCTGCTTCGTCCCGGCATAGCCGTGTTCGTCTGTAATCAGGTAGTCCCGTTCTGTGTCCCGGGCATTTTCATAAGAACCGGCGGTTTTCAGAAATACCTCAAATTCCGCTCCGGCCTCAACCGTTTCCAGACCGGTGCTGCCGTCATCCATGTGTTTGATGAGATACAGGCTGCCGAAGATGATGTCCTCATAGACATCCAACTCTTCCGTATTCTTCTCCAGCGTATACTGTCCCGGCGTCACACCGAGCCAATAGACGGTTTCATCCAGGAGATATCCTTCCGATGGTGTGATCTCACGGATGTTCCACCCCTCGCCGCAAGGGTAGTAGTCGGTCAGGAAATATCCGTTCTTATCCGTCACATAGGTGTCCACGAGTTCATCATAACGATAAACGCCGTAAACTGCTCCGGCGAGTGTGGCATCGCCCTGGGTTTCCCCGTAAGGATAGCCGAGATTTTCCACAATGCTGTCCGAATCGAGTGAGAGCATCTGCGGATTCTCGTGTCCGCCATTGCTGCGGAGAGAAGCGTCGACCTTGAGGACATCGGCACGCCATTTCTTGAGGATATTATCAAACTGGCGCTCGGTCACTTTATTCCACTCGACCGAAATGTTCTGTACCTCCGGGATCACATATCGCTCGGGGGTGTTCTCTTCGGAAAGCGTGTAGTCCGTACCGATCGGGACGCGCTCAAACACGGCCGTACCGACCGCATTGGTCACAGCGGTCATATCCACGCTCTCGCCGTATTCGGAGGTGCCGGTCAGGCGGAAAGTCAGACCCTCCACCAAGCCGTCTTCGGCGGTTTTGCGGACTTTGACCATTCCATACTGACGCAGGTTGGCAATGTCCAGGGTGATAAGCGGGCTGTTATCGTCGATCGTTACCTTCCACTGCGCATCGCCGTCCGGCTGGTAATTGACCGGGACTTTGGTCTCTTTCACAATATAATCGCCATAGATGATCTCGCCGGACTTGGCATAACCGTTTTTGTCCGTGGGTCCGATCACGGCAATCTCTTCACCGGCCAGATCATAGACGGTGAATTCTGCTCCGCTGAGGTCCTTTCCGGATTCGGCGTCGGATTTCAGAACCTCAATATGACCCTTTTTGAGCCGGTTATAAGCATTGACCGTTGCCAGGCTGCCGTGTGCGGTATCAATGGTGACCTTCCATTCGGTCTGACCGTCCGGCTCATAGTTGAATGGGAAGGTCGTCTCGACTACTCGGTAGGAGCCGTAAGGAATACCTGCGGATTTGGCATATCCACGATCATTGGTCGGCCCAATGGTTGTTACCTTTGCGCCGGACATATCATAGACTGTGAAAATGGCTCCCTTGAGGGCTTCGTTGGTACCGGATGATTTTTTGTAGACCTCAATATTGCCCTTTTTCAGTTCATTGACTGCCTGGATCGTTACCACGCCGTTATTGGAAGCGCTAACTGTGCGGATCCATTCCTTGGTTCCTGAATAGGTGTAGTCCGTCGGGAAAACCGTTTCCACGATTTTGTAGGTGCCAAACGGCAGCCGCTCTTTGGTGCAGGCGTAGCCACGGCTGTCGGTAGGACCGATGGCATATTCTGCTCCGGTCGAGGTGTTGGTGGCAATAAAATAGGCGCCGCTCAATGCTGCGCCCTTCGGATCCTTTTTATAGACTTCGATTTTGCCGGCTGCCTCTATGAATTCCGGCGTAACGACCTGTACGACGGCTTCCGGGTAATCACCCTTGGACATGCCGACAATGGAACTGAGTTCCGGTCCGCGGTCGTTACCGACATGAGTCACGAAATGGATCCCATTATAATATCCTGCATAGAGTGCCACATGAGCGATGTCTCCGGTCGGGATGTGCTTGAAAATGATGAGAGAGCCGATCGGGATATCTTCGCTGGGAATGAAATTGTTGCCGTTCGCATTCTGGCTGAAGCTGATGCGGCGCGCCGTTCCGGCACTGATCCACGCATTCGCAGCAGCGTTGTATGCCGTTGCGGTGCGCAGATTGTATGGGCGGGTTGCACTGCTGGTGTCAATGCCCGCAATGTTCGGCAGATAGTTGTAGTACACATACGAAACAAAAGAGGCACAGCAAAGGCCGCTGCTCTCGAATCCGGCGATATCCGGTGCGAGCCCGGTTGCCGTACCGCTTTTTGCAACGGTTTCCGTGCCGTACTTATTCAGCCCGTAGGAGATTTTCGAGAGATAAGCAGTTGCGCCGCCGCTGTACTTTTTGAAAATTGTTCCGTCATCCCGTTGCGCCTGTACCTTGTAGCCGGTGTACTCCAGCGCATCGAGGAAAACATTGTCCAGCATCTCAGCCGGAATGTCAGATGCCGGAGCCGCAAAGACGCTTGTCGGCATCATCGAGATGAGCATCAGCACTGCCAAAAGCATTGACAGGATGCGTGAGGTGAATTTCTTGTTCATCTTGGTATCTTCCTTTCTTGATTTGGATATGAAAAGAGCCCCACCGTTTTGGGTGAGGCTGCAATTCCTTGATGGTTCTTAAAGATTGTCCGTGTTTTCAGCAGCAACTGCGATGTCGCAGTACCACATACCGCTTTCATAAGTTACGCCAACGGCAATATAGCCATACTCGGCCGAGCCGATATAGCACCAGTGCTCCGCACTGTTTCTGACCAAGGTCGCCAGCTTATAGGCAACTTCGTCCACCGTACCGACATAACCGGCCTTTGCAATCGCTTCACCGGCATTGGCACGGTAGTACGGCTCGCCGCTGCCGCCGTAGACACTCGGATCCACATACTCGCCATACTGAAGTGCTGTCGCCGCTGCACGCTCATCATTTGTATCATGCGCAAAATTGCGGATGAGCTGTCGGCTTCGATACTCAGCATAGCTCGTAAGACCCGGCAATTTGACTGCAGGTGATGTGCGAAAGCTGTTGATGTACTCCAGCACCTTATCAGCAACCGCCCGTGCGTCCTCGGCCCCGGCATACGCTTTCGCGGATTCCGAAGGCGGTTCAGTAGGCCTTGTTTCCGGCTCGGTCTGAGGGGGAGTCGTAGACTCAGGGGCTTTCTCGCTTTCCGGTTCGGTAGTCGACATGGGATCCGCCGGCTTGGCAGGGGCTGTCGTCTCATTTTCAGTTGGGTCTGATGTGACGGTCGTATCCTGAGATATCCGGCTCTCCTCCAGGGAACTCTCCGATTCAGTCTGGTGAGCAGAGGACTCATTGGCAATTGCTGAGCCCGGAGCAACTGAAGGTACGGAACTATCAGCCGAGTCTGTGGTATGGCAGGCGGCAAGCGTCAGGCAGAATGCCAATACGCAGGATAAAATCAAAAGCTTTTTCATGATGCATACTCCCGGTTCGTGTTTTTACCATCATTACACGGACGAGTCTGGGATTTTACAACTCAGCACGCAAGCTTATAAAAGCCGCGGTCCGCTTCGTCGACGCAACGGTCAAGGATTTCGTAAAATCGCTTGGCATCCAACTCGGTATCCAGCCAGTGTGTGGCACGGTAGGAATAGCAGCCGACTTCGTCGTTGATCGCATGACTTCCGAGCACGCTTCTCAGATTCAGATCGTTTGCGATCCGGCACTGTTTTGCGGTACCCGGATGGGTAAGCGCCTTGGCGAGACAAACCACCATCAGCGGATGCAGCTCAGAAAAAGAGATCTGCAGGTAATAATCCCGATACCTGCCCATGATCGAAGTTTCATCCTGACTGTCGATCGGCAGCTCTGCCAGAAGCATCTGACGGGTATGCTCGGCGATCTCTTTCCTGCGATGCTGTTCTTTCTGACTCAGATCACAATGTAGCATAAAATCTCCTTTCTTTTCTCAATGCGGCATGGCAATGTGGGTGATGGCGCCCCAGATCCGGTTGGTCTCGTGGTTGATTCCGAGGATCCGGACAGTGACTCTGGCGCCTCTCGGCGGGCGACCCCGTTTGGGGTAACTGCACAGGCAGTCGATGCCGCCGTCCAGCGCCACAAACACGCCATTCACATCCACCATACTGACAGTACCGACATAACGGTTGCCAACGGAATATCTGCGCAGGGCTTTCTCATACGGATTTTCTCCCGCCTGTTTCACAGAAGCGGAAACCTGAACATGGTCACGGTCGCTGCGATCCACATCCAAGACCTTGACGAGGATGCGCTGGCCGGGCTGGAAGTGGGCCGCCGCGTCCATCCAGCGTTGGTAGCTCAGTTCTTTAAGGGGAATGTAGCTCTCCACGCCGAACAGGTCGATGAAGATTCCTGCACGGATGGCAGAGACAACTCTTGCTTCTGCGCAAACACCGGCATAGATGCGGTTGTTGCCGTCCCGGTCTGTGCCAAAATACATTTCTTTTCTTCGGGCACGCATAGCCTCAAGGCGGCTCGCCGCTGCAATACCGGATTTGGGATCGATGCCTTTGACAATATAGTCGACTTCGGCGCCGAGGCGCTTGGTCAGCATGTAATGAAGTACCTCGTCCGGGTCACGTCCGCGATAATCTTCGGGCGGCTCCACTGCCTCAGCGGCAGGAATGATGACCTTGAACTCACCGTGATACAGGACTGCAAAGGCATGACGGGGGTTATCCGCCGACTGTTCCACCCCCTGGATCGTCCCGGTCAGGATACGGCCGCTTCGCTGCGACTCGATGAGATCGAGCAGGTCGTTTTTGGCCTTATCTGCCTCCGTTTCGACCGTCGGACGATCGTCAATGGACAGTACCGACACGCTCGGTTTGGTGTAAGTGCGTTTTCTCTTGGTTTTTGGCGCTGCATCGACGCCGTCTTCCTTGGCATTCGGTGCAGTTTCAGGTTCTGTGTCAGACTGGGATGGTTCCGGCTCTGTCTTCTTGCGCCTGCGGGGCTTTTTTACCTCGGTCTGGGATTCCGTCGGTTTGTTGAGAGCTCCGTCCGGAATTCCGGCTGAATGGCCGTCCGCTTCCGCCGAATCTGTTTCAGTCTGGGAGAGCGAGGCATCACAGGCGTCATCCGGTGCCCCTTCGGCAGGTGATGCTGTGATATTCTCCTCAGTCTGGGATTCCTGCGCCTCCAAAAGAGTCGTCATCTCCTCGGGAAGCTCTGCTTTCTTTTTGGTTGGCATAGATTGTCCTCCTTTATTTGTTAAAATTCACTCGGCGGTTGTGCCGAGCTGTATAAGCTTTTTCTGCGCGTCGCTTTCTTGGGCGGCGCCGGTTCGGTGTCAGACCGGATCGGCTCTGGAATCATCGTATCGGCTGCCGGCTGATAATCATATACCGATGCCTTTACGATCTGCTTTGCCATCGGGTGCTTTGTGAAATCCAGTTTGTTCAGCTTCAGAATGTTGTGCCCGCGTATGATGCAGAGCAGTTCCTCATTGGGAAGCCGTAAAACCTCATCCGGTGTGAGCAGCCGTCTGCGTCCCTGACCTTCGGTATGACGGTACTGGGGAATGACCTGCGCCACTGCGATGGTCTGACGGACCGTCATGGTGGAATTGACCTGCACCGACATATCACCGGACCGCGCTGAGATATACTCGGCTGATACGTCATCGGTGCAGCCGAGCATCAGCTGGATGTCGCAGTTGCCGATAATTTCGGCCCATAGATTCTTAGGATACCGGTTCTGCAACTGGCCGAGGCTCTGTACGGCAAGCATGACTCGGATATCTCTTGACCGCACAACGGAAAGGGATCTAGCAAAATCGGATCCATCTTCCGCGCCTCCGATGCGGCCCACATTGTTAAACTCATCCAGTATCAGATTAACGGGCACATCGCAGCGGCCGTTCGGGCGACCGTCGGCATAGCGAGTCAGTTTGATGAACATGAATGAGAAAAAGAGCGATGAAAGGAACGCCATCGTAGCGTCCTGATCGCTCAGCACGATGTAATAGATGCACTTGTTTCTGCCGGGTGCCGTCAGGTCAATGTCAGACCGACTCGTGATTCGTTGGACCGCCTGATTCTGAAGTACCTGAAGGCGGGTACCCAGTCCCAGTATGATGCCGGAACGCACCGTATCACTGGATTGGGCGAACAGATTAAATGGTGCCCGTGCCGGATGGTCAAGCGGCAGCTTGTCAAACATAGCGGTCAGCTGCCGCTCGCTGTTTTGTGTGAGCAGCTGATATACGGCGGAAAGATGCTTCATATCGGGGCTTCGGGTCCGATCCTGGTCAATGAGCAGGATCAGTGCCTTCAAAAGATTGCCCTCACCGTTGTCCCAGAAGTGGTCGCCCTTGCCTGAGCTGGTGTTGCCGATGATGACATTGGTCAGCACCTGTGCCATCAATGTGTCGCCGTTCAGGTCTGACATGCAGTTCCACGAGTCGCTGTGCTCAGGGGATACGAGATTGTAGATCTTCACATCGTAGCCCGCTTTCCGGAACATTTCCGAGGTGTCGGCATAAAGCTCGCCCTTGCTGTCGGTCACGATCACGGACTCGCTGCGCCGCAGTGCCTGAAACAACGCATTGCGGATAATCGCACGCGACTTCATGGTACCGGATGCGCCGAAAACGGCAATATGGCGGTTGAGTCTGGTGTCTTCCGGCATACAGACGGCTTTGCCGTTGTACTCGCCGAGGATCGTACCCTTGGCATCAGGGACCGGAGATATCTCCAGAACTTCCTTCATTTCTTTTTCGTCCATCCAGGATGCCGTGCCGTAGATTCCAGATTTGCTTCTGGCAAAGCCGCGGGGATCATGCTGCTTTCCGTCAAACTTATCGTGAAGCTTCACATAGGCGAAGATGGCGCCGGCAATCAGCAGAATCATCAGGATGCCTTTGATCCCGTTCCCACTGAAAGCCGCTGGGAAACAAATCAGCGGATTCCAGCTTACCGGCTTCATCGTGCTTTCGCCGGAAACGCCGCCGCTGTCCATCCACGCAGCGTAGTTACCGAGCAATTGGCCAAGCATTCCGCCCAGATAAAACAGCCCGACGCATCCCAGTATGGCAGCAATGATAATGGCTATCTTGCGGTTTTTATCGTTCAAATAAATCCCTCCTTTCAGGGTCGAGTTCTGCTTCCACAGCGTCAAACCCAATCGTTTTTATTGTCACACGGCTTCCGAGATACTCCCGGATGAATGCCATTTGGTACGGGTAACACAGCACCTCATAATTCCCACGCTGATTCTCGACGGCTTCCTTGAAGCGAACCAACCTTGCCAGGTCTCCGTCCAGATGTGAAAACACATAGGCATCACCGATTTTTGCGTCATACTCAAACAGCCCGCGGTCATAGGTCCGCACATCCGGGTCGAATAAAAGCTCCAAAAGCCGTTCTTTCCAATCGGGTACGGTCATAAGCTGCAGCTGGCGACTGCCATGCTCATCCATGGGGATGAAATACAGGTTGCGGTAGATCGCATCAAACCGGAACTCCGGCCGCTTGGTTGGGTCGGACTCCAGTAGTGTCTTCAGTGCGACGCTCTCAGCCTGACCAAACAAAATGGCGGCCGACGTTGCATCGGCGCCGGCATTCAGGCGGCTGATCTCAATAACGCTGTGTAGCGTTTTGAACTCGCCCTTGCCGCTCCATTTCATCACGGCGCTGCGCGTGTTATAAACGGCGTATGGCCGCTGCCCGAGATAGGCTGTTCCCACCATACGGGTGAACATCGTTTTGTTCATCTCTGCTTCGCCGAGCTTCTTCAGCTCCTTGGCAAGATAAAAGCACGGCGTATCTGGAATCCGTTTGGTAATGGTTCTGTTTTGAAGAACGGGGAGCATATACGGTCGGCATTCAATACCTGAGCGCATACACATAGCCACAGCTTCGGCAACACGGTGGTTTCTGTCCCTATGTGCGGCATTCCCGGGAAATTTGTGTTCCCAAAAGGCGTCCATGTAATACCGGTAAGCATCTGGGTGAAGCCAATCCAGTATGGGGAGAGCGCCCTTATAAAAGCGCACAGATCTGCTGTTGCCTTTGCCGGTAACGGTAAGCAGGCGTGTGGTCAGTTCCGTTTCCGTCTGAGGGATGCGAAATGTTTCCGGTGTGGTGAGCTTATGAACCAGGGCTTTGTAAGCGCGTTCATTGCCGAGCAGATAGAGCGAACGAATCGGATATTCACCGACGATGGAAAGCATTGTGATGAGCTGCCGGAGCTGACTGCCCGGACGGAAGTATTGCATAGGCGCATCACCTCGCTTTGTAAGAAATTCCGACCACATGACTGCTCTCTTTGTCGGAATTTCCGCCGTGAAATCTGCCCCAAATCGCCGCTATACCGGGCGTTTTCGGCTTCCAATTTCTTATGTAAGTTTTCCGGGGCGGAAAGCAGCGGTTTTTACATAAGATTTTCCCCTTAACAAAAGCGGACTTCATAGAGCTTCACCCCCTTATCCGGCAGTGTTTTCTCCTCGACCATCCACATAGGAAAGTCGTGTTTGGGAATCACATAGACTTCCGTGCGGTCCTCGCTTCCGGCAGCGCTGCAATAGTAATGCGAGCAAACTGCCGGGTGATCGTCGGGCAGAACATACAATGCCAGAATGTCCGTGACCATATTGGTTTCGATATTATCGTGATCCCGCATGGCTCGTTCCGGGCGGCTTCTGTCATACACATGGCGATAGGCAAGCACGCAATCCCGAAAGCGAACCGGAGGCTTGCCCTCAAAGAACTTCCGCATAGCCGGATAAAGATAAGACCGGATATAGTCCGCTGAGCCGGATGCTTTCTTCGGCAGCAGTGCCGGAATGCGAATGGAGAACCACCCCTCGGCTGTAAATCCGACCTCGACCGGGATCGTACCAGATATGATTGCATCCGTTTGAGTCGTTGCCCCGGCTGCTCCGGTGTAGGCCGGAAGGACACGGGTGAGAAGGACTGCCTGCTCGGACAGTTCCTCAAGCCGAAGCGCCCGGTTATAGCTTTCCGGAAGATTTCCGTTTTCGTAAAACCAGCGGACGGCGGCAGCCTGTTCCTTCATACGGGACAGCTTGGCTTCCACCTTACCGAGCGTCTTCATATAAGTCGTTTCAGCCTTCATGCTCGGTCGCCTCCTCACTATAAAAACGAACTTCCGGTTCGTCCTGACCGCAAAAATCTACCGTAGCGAACAGACACGGCGCATTCGGCAGCCGAACAGTGCCCGCCATATCGATCCGGGGCACCACAACGATATATTTCATATCTTCTTGGGGCTGAAGCAGCTTCAGCAAATTCTGCTCGCCGTCATAGAGCACCACGATCTCATAGCCGACATTTTCTTTCAGAAAAAATAGCTGCGACGGGTAGACCGCCGGATAATGCGCCATCGGTTCCACCTTGTCAATGAACCGGAGCAGCACCCATATCGCCAGGATCATCCGCTGATCCGGCTGACACATTGGGTCAAGTCCGATATAATAACCGCCGGAAACATCTGCAATACGCATCTGTCTTTTCAGATTTCGCAGGATCTTTTCTGCCGTCTGCGGCGGCTTTTTCAGCATCTTTATGATTTGCGCACGGGGCAAGGCTCCGTATTGCGAGAGCCATTTGACCACATACTGTTCATCGGTTAACAGCACGATAACCACCTCCTTTTTGTACTCATTTGTACCCAAATGCGTATTCCGTGCAAAATACGCACTGTCAATCTGCCTCCTGCTGCCGTTCCTTGAGGATGGCTTCCAGCTCGGCACGGTCAGTCGTGATCATTTCCTGTTCCTCTTTGGACGCCTTAATGATGACAGGCACCTTACTGTTGTTGGAACAGATCAGCGCCTCACCGCGTTCAAAGCGGGTGATGGAACGGATTTCAGTTTTTGTAAGCTTCAGCGTATCCCGTACAAACTCCGCTTCATCCGGCTCCAGATTCAGAATGATCTTATTTTTGGAATTGTTGATGATCGCCCGACCGTAGCGCCCATCTTCCAATCCGAAGAAGTCGGACAGGTCCTGCGTTGCGGAAATCGCCGCACCGCCAAATCCTCGGATGACCTTGAAAATTTCCAGGCAGAACTCTGCCGCCATTCGGTTGGAACCGGCGCCGATCAGCTGCCAGATCTCGTCGATCATAATGGCCTTTTTTTTCGTGCGATCACTTTTGATCTTATCCCAGACATAATCAAGGGCGATCATCATACCAACAGGCAGCAGCTTGCCCTTCAGCTCCGACAGGTCGAGAACTATATACTTATTAGACAGGTCCACATTCGTCTGTTGATTGAAGGACTGCGCCGAGCCGGTAACAAAGCGGCTGACAATGACGGCGATGCGTTTGGTCATTTCATTCTTTTGCAGCTCCTCATGCAGATCTCCGAGGATCGGCATGGTCTTCATCTTTGGCGGAACGGCATTGCGGTCCGCATAGACCGAATCGTTATCGTGTGTGATGCCGAACTTGCCGTAGGTGCGGATCAGCGCCTCATCCAGCATCTGCTCCTCTTCGTTGGTCATATCCGGAATCAGCAGTGAAAAGAAGATCATCAGCTGCTGAATTTTCTGCGCCAGAAGGGAGTCCATCTCACTGTAATCCAACTCATCAATTAGCTCCATCTCTGGGGTAATGGTGTGCCGGATCTCCATAATGTTGATGCAGTGCGGCGAGCCCGGTGCAATTTTGATAAACTGACCGCCGATGCGGTTGCACGCTCGCCGGAACTCATGTCCCTTAATGGGAGCAATGATATAGCACTGAATGCCGCGCATACGCATACGCAGCGCCAGTAGCTGCATGGTAAAGGTCTTTCCGGCGCCGCTGGTACCAAGCAGATTCAGGTTGGCATTTTTATTTTTCTTCGTGTCAAACAGATCGACGATGCACAGCGAGTTGTTATGGCGGTTGATTCCGAGCAGCACGCCGGTATCGTCCGACATCTCAAAGGATGTGAACATATAGGTAGAGGCTGCGCCGCTGGTCAGTACATTCCGCTTGGATTTCTTTTCAAGCTTCGGGGATATCTGCAGAAACGGCATCACCGTGCGCAGGGCATCCTCCTGCTGAAAGCTGCAGTCGCTGACATACATATCCATAGATTTGAGCATATCGGTCATCTGCTGCTTGCGCCACATCAGTTCCTCGTAGGTCCGTGCGGACACGGTCACGAATACTGACATATAAAAAAGGTCTTCGTTGTAATTGGCGATCCCTTGCTTGATGAAATATCCGGCCTGAATGGAACCGGCAAGTTCCTCATAGTCGGTCGAGGTGTCCTGCATACTTTTAAGCTTCGTGCGGTTCAGGCGGATGCGCTGAGCAACCTTGTCAATAGTCTTGCTGCGGTTTTCCCGTCTTAAAAACACATCGACATCAATGCCTTCGCCTGCGTTGATGAGGGAGGACATCCATCCGGCGCGGACCTTATTCGGGTATCCATTTTCTTTGATATACAGGAAGGAGTAGTAGAGGCCGTCCATAATGATGTAATTGCGGTGCGTCAGGTCAATGCCGCGCGGTGCGATAAAATGCGCCATACGGATATGTGGAATCGGATCGATGCCGATGACCTTGTTTTTCGCCGCCATCGTGTCTAAGACGATACGGTCGACGCGGGAATGAAACGGCTCCTCTACACAGGAACGGCGATTGAAAAACATATATAAAATCTCCGCCGTTGCTTCGTCGGGATCCTTCGGCTGAAGGATATTGTTGCCGCACTGCATGAAGTAGGCCCGGGCGTTCTGCTCGGCGGTTAGCAGTGTGCTGCAGATCTGTCCGTAGTCGCTGTTTTCGTTACGCCGCAGTTCTTCATACCGGAAAATCAAAAAGAAGCGCCTCGTCAGCGCTTCACGGCTTCCCACATCCTTAATGAGTCGGATATATCCCTCGCTGAGCTTCTTACACTGCTCACTTTCTTCGGTTGCCATTTCCTTTCGGAGCATAGCTATGTGCTTATCGGAATCAGCTTTACGGGTGATGCTCTTGAACTGCAGATGCACCGGCGAAATTTTCAGCCAGCTTGCAAAGGAGCAGATGATCTCATACTGTTCTTCCTCCGAACGCAGCATAAAGTTGATGGGCTCAATTTCGAGGATCTTGATATAGCGCCCGTCGGTCGTCTCGATAATGCCGTGCTCCAGATTTTTGATTGGAATGAAATCCTGGGTAAAGCTCAGCTTTTCAGGTTTTCTTTTTCCTGTTTTTCTTTTTGCGGAGCTGTCTTTGGTCATATTTGTATCCCACCCTTCTCAAATGCAGTTTTCTTCTGTGCGCCAGATAGCAGATAATGTGACCCGCATACTGGAACAGCGAATCGCCGTCAATGCCCATAGCGGCGAGGATCCCAATCGGGATCAGTGTGACGGTCATTACCACGATGCGTATTGTGGTTGCCATTGGGATCAGCATCAACTCCGGATATCCGATGGCCAATATCAGGATCAGTGCCTCGACCGCATTCCGTGGTTCCAGCATTCCGCCGAATATCTTTCCGGAGTCGGTATAGTTTGCAGGAATGGCAAAGGTCGTATTGAATTCTTTTTCTTCCATGATTCCTCCGTTCTTTTTATCCCGGTGTATCACCGAAATCTACATTCTTCGGTCGGCGCAGTGCCAGCCCGGCCTCATAGCTCGGCGTATTGAAGATCACGCCCTCACCACCGGAGGAATGGACCCACATCCGCTCACCGTTCTCACCGTATCCGGCAAAAATCAGCACATGATTCCATCCGCCTCCGTCGTCATCCATCAGGAATCCCAAATCACCGGGCAAAAGCTCTTCGGCGGTAATGGCATAGGATTCGTCCCACTGACTCCAGGAGGCACCGTTCAAGCTGACGCCGACAGCCGTTTTATAGGTCCAATCCGAAAAGCCGGAGCAATCCAAACCGAACGGGCGGATCGTGCCGGTCGTTGTGGAACCGGCGGCTGTAACGAGTTTTGGCGTATTCCATTCATCATTCCATCCGGCTGCCGATTTTCCGCCCCAGAAGTATGGCACCTTCCCGACGAGGGACAGCCCGGTTTTGACAATGTGCTTTCGTGTTTCGCTGCAATTCTGACGGGCGAGGAAGGCAATCAGTTCTACATCTGTAAGCGGAACGGTGCTGCCGTTTCCGGCTGTTCCGTATAGCGTTTTCTTCAGGGCCAAGGCACGGGAGTGGATCACATCGCCATATGTGGTTTCCAGACCGTTATAGGAGGCGTTGAGATCCAGCCCAAACGCTGTGGAAATCACCGTATTGTCAAAGGGATGAATGGTGCATTCCAGATATTTAACGGTTTTCTTTTCCGGTGTAAGCGTTTCCTTGCCTGTGTACTGATAATAGGTTGCCTTGCGTGTGCCTGTGATATTGCTGCCGCTGTAAACGGGAAGCGTCAGGGTAACGGCTGCGTATGCATCCACCTCGATTTGTGTATCTGATGACAACTGCTGATCCTGCAAATAGTAGGTTGCTTCTGCCGTCTCATAGCGGTATTGCGGGACGCCGTTGATCACTCCGGTCTTAACCGTTTTCGTTACCACGGTTATCGTGACCGACTTGTAAGTATAGTAAGTGACCGGCGTGATCACTTCATTTTCTCGCTCAACCGAGGTTACGGGAAACATTTTGGCTGCCACGCCGTCAAGCTTCTTTTTCATATCCTCCGGGTCGTTGCTGAGCTGTTCCACCGAAGTGGAATATGCCGACAAAATATAGGCGGTGTCGTACCCGGCTGAGCTTTGCGCATAATTGATCAGCGCATTCATTGAAAGCTCCCGGTCATAGCCGCCGTCTGAAATCAGGCGTTCCACCTCAGTCATCGAAGCGTCGTACCCAGCATGGACAATGTCCGAAACCGTCTCAGAGAGTTTTTCATAGATCTCCGTGATGGATACCGTCGGCTCATTGCCATCGAGACCAAGTGCTTTATTGATGATGATCCCGGGCAGCTCCACGATCATAACAATGAGAAAAACCACCGAAAGGCACAAACAGACGAGAATCTTAAACAGGGTATGCCGCATGGCCCATGCGGCGGAGATGATCGCACCCCAGGGACCACCGGCGGCAGTACCGGCTGCAATTTCTGCCACGGCTTTGCCGCCCTCCACACCGGCTTTTACGGTTGCCGCAGCGGCGTTGGCTGTTGCTTCCGCACCTTTTTTCGCCGCCTGCTTTGCGGCTTGCTTTCCGGCATTTTTGGCGGCTTTTGCTGCCTGACCGGCCGCTTGGCCGATATTATCCGAACCGTCTCCCATTTGCTGCTTTTGCGGCTCTGCCATTCTTTCACCTCCGTATTCAAACTGCCAAAAGCAGGCTTATTTTCTCTTTTATATAGGAAGACAGCCGAACCGAATCCATTGCTCCGATCCGGCTGTCCGCCGTTTATCGTCTCCGTCTTGGCGACTTGATCTCCGTTTGATTACGAGATTTTGGCTCACCATAACGGGACGGTGTGCTTTTGTACCGCACGGTTTCCGTAGAAACGGTGCGTACATTATCGCCGTCATAGACCGGTTTTCCGTTCTCATAAACCGGCTTGCGTTCCACTGCAGCCTCACCGTGTACTGCGTACCACTGGCTGCCGTGAACATCTTCATATACCTGATAGTCACCGCGGGGAGGTGCATACTGCGCCGTATCGTAGAACATCGTGCCGGATCCGTTTTCATGCCGGACCTCAAAATGCCCGTCCATACGACCAGATCCATCCACGCTTGTGACCGGCTGCTCATAGCCAGGCATAAAGCTTTGGAATTGTGCCCGATTATAGCCATCCGCTGCGTCGCCCGCCTCAAAGGGAGGCGTTTCTGCATGCTGCTGCATGGCGTACCACTCTACGCCGTTGGCCGCCTGAATTGTGGAATGCGGTGCATCCGGCTCATCATAATAGGCACTGTTATACCATCTGCTCACGCCGCCGTCCGAAGATGCCTCAATGACACCGTCTCCGACCGTTCTGAGCGTTGCACCATCCGCGTCCGGGAATGCGGCTGCAACCTGCGCCGCCTCAGCGGAACTGCCGCTGAATACAGGCGCATCGTAAAATGCTCCGGCTCCGGAACCGCTGGCCATCTGATACCATTGGCTGCCGTCCGAGGCATTGACAACGGCGTGCGGACCGTCCGGCTTTTCAAACTGGGAAGCGTTGAACATCTCGACAGCCGTTTCTTTCCCGTCAGCGCCGATCGCCTTGGTGGAGATATGTCCGCCGGTGATCTGCGTATCCGAGAGATTCATGCCCTTCATATGCGGCATATAATTGCCGAGACTACGGTTGGCAATGTCGCCGCCGATAGAGCCGGACACATTCGGTGTCCTGGACGCTACGGAGGAGATGGATTCTCCGGTCAGTGTGGCGCCGTTACGAGCCGCCATACCGCCGAAAGCCCGACCGACAAAGCCGATCGTTCCACCGGCACCCATTCTTGTACCGCCGTCCACGACTGCATCACGGACATACGAATTGCCCTTGAAACGGTTGGCAAAGCCTGCGGCGAACCCACTTGCCGCTGCACCTGTACCGGTTGCGGCACTGCCTCCGCGGAACACGCTGCCGGCACTTCTTGCGCCTCCGGCCACGCCGGTGATCACTCGTGCAGCCATCAGCAGTTCCATGCCCATACCGGAGCCGGTCTGGGCTACATTCAGTCCCATTGCCGCAAGATAGCTGTCAAATTTCTGTGCTGTCTTTAAGAAAGCAACTGCACAGAATAGCCACAGGAACACGTTGCCGTTCCCGTTGGACAAGGCGCCACCTGTGCCGATATACTGGCCTACCGAGGTTGAAAAGCCACGCAGGAACCAGACATTCATCACAAGGAGCAATAGCTGCGACCCGACCATCCGGCACCACGACCGGAATACCGGCGTTGTTGCTTTGGATGCGCCCATAGAAAAGGCGAGTGGTGAGGTATAGCACAGCACACCGACAACGATATACCGTTCCACCGTTTCAAGCAGCAGCTTGAAGTAGTTCCAGCCTAGTGCAATTTCCAGTATGGTGAGCAGCAACAGCCCAACCACCGAGATGGTAGCGATAAGACTGGTCAGTCCGTTTTGAAGGGCCTGCTCGATTCCGGCAAAGGTGAAGTCCTCCGCCGTCATCTGAATGTCCATGAGTGCTGTATATGGCGCTGTTGCGATTTTCAATGTCAACAGGAAAATCGGCTTTGCATATCCGATCAGAAAGGCGAATAGCGCACTTCTGCCAAGCAGTACCCACGGGTTTTCCGCTTCCGTTACAGGGCCGCCGAATACACGGAACAACTGCCAGACTGTGATCAAAAACAGCAGCGCCCATGCGGTGTACTGCATTACGGTAAAGGCTTTAGACACAAACGGGAAGTATTCTTCCATTGCCGTCATATCCGTGCCGAGCGCCTGAAGGAACAGTCCGGACACCGCATCCATCATGTCTGACACAACACTGCTGATCCAGGTGACGATTCCTTCAAAAATCCAGTCAAGCATAGGTGTTCACCTCCTTTCCGCTTGACCGGGTCTTTTACGGGTTGTAGTTTCCGCCGCTGATGAGGGGCTGCAGATAGGCAACGATAAAGCCGAGAGAATTCAGAATGATCCAGGTGATCACGATTCTCTTGAGCCAACTCGTCGCTTCATCGACGGCTCGCTGATTGCGCGAGATCATGCGCACCAGCAGAGCAATAGCGGCTACTGTGACTGCCACGATGGTGCTGATCGCCACAAGCTCTCCGTAGATATCCTTCATGATCATCGAAAAACGATCCCACATATCTGCGGCGAATACCGCCTGCGTCGAAACGAGCAGCGCTGACACAGCGCCCACGAGCGACCAGTATGCGGTTTTGATCTTCCCATCACGCAGCCAAAGCTGTCTGTTCATGCGTTTAGCCCTCCTTTCTTCGGTATTGGGCAATAAAAAACGCCGTCTCTTAAAGCTTTTCAGCTCAAGAAACGGCGTCGGTTTCGCCCGATCCCAGTTTGGGACGATATTATTTTAGCACATTCGCGTTCCCGTGTCATCGGCAATCGTGTGCCAACTTTTCGCCTTTTTATGGGCATATTCATTTCAGTCCTTCCAGAAGCGTCAGCATTTCCAACCAAAAGTCCACATCCGGCGCAGCTGTCGCCCACAAGCGAATGGAAAGAACGGAAATGGCCTGCTGGCGATAGCGATAAAAGTTCCGTGACGACAGGTTCAGTCGATACAAAACCTCCTGATGGTTGAGCACCTCTGGGGCTATGTAGGCTGTGTAGATGAGATTATACAGCCGTTCGCCGTTGTCCGGCTTTTTTCGGAGCACGGTCAGTGCCTCGTTGAGCCGATCCATCAACAGGCGAGATTTCTGCATGCCCTGCATCCTGCTTTCGATTTTCTTGTTGCCCAGCGCCACCTCGACATCCACATCCTCGATTAGCTTGTCCACACCTTCAAACGGCCGGTCAAGCTCGGCAGCAACCGTCTCGGGGAAGCATTCCAGCATCCACACCAGCGTGCGATAGTGCTGGAGAAGCATCAGCGTGTTGTGATAGCAGTTTTTTGTCTTTTCCTGTCTGGCAGCACGCTTTTGTGCATCGTCGATCTGGCTGTCTCCCAAGATGCCTCGCTTTGTCAGAAGTGTGATAAAAGCGTCTGACTGCGCTTGTATTCGTTTTTCCTGCTGCTCATACTGCAGTTCATCCTGTTTGCTCATGATAAAACATCTCCTTTGCGATTTTGGTGATATCCGTCGGCCTGCACGGTCCGCGGATTTTATTCGTTTCCTGTACCTTTAGCACGGAATACTCTTTACTCCGGCAGACATACTCACAATTCTTACAGTTCCAACACGGAGAAAAATACGCGCGTATTATACTGTCCGAAAGTGCAACGCGATTTTCTTCTACATTGTCAATCGACTTTTCCACGGCATTTCTGCTGTACCATGCAACCAGCCGATTGATATGTTCATTGTCACTGCCTACCTTGTGCGTATTTGCACCCCCAATGCGTATTTCGTCAAGAATACGCAGGATTTCTGTCTGCTTAGGCAAGGAAACCTCAGTATCCATCGGATACGATTTATTGAAAACGAGGCAGCCGTAAGAGCCGGGAAGGCGGTACAGAGCAAAGACATCCCCGTGCTTTTTGAAAAATCTCCATACCTTTGTCTTTTCCCAGCCCCAGCGCTGCCCCAGTTTTTCCATAGTTAATATGGCACCGTAATTGCCGTATTGAACAGCCGGCGCCATAAAAGAAAACGCATTGCCCGGTTCCTCCGATACTGTGTGGCACCAGAGATCCAGCCATGCGTCTGCTTCATCAAATGTATATTGCTCCCCGGCAAGTCGCTGCGTAATATTGCGGGGGAGGCAGAGAAACCCAAAACCGTCTGTGGCATACACGGTTCCGTTCATGCATTCCTCGCCGGAGCATTTTACGACCCAATCCGTTAATTGATAGGTCAGCTTTTTGGTTTTGCTGTCCAGTGTGTATTTCAGATAACCGAGGTCTGACAGCTTATCCAGTATCTCTAAAGCCTGTACGCGGCTTTTGATGCCGAGAATACTCTTCAGCCCAACAATACCTCCGGACCACATTCCGGGGCTCACAGCGTTCTTATGACCACAGTAGGAGGCATGTCCTTTGCGAAATGCAGCTCGGGCGGCGAGCTTTGCCCAGGCACCCATAATACCTTTGCCGACCGGCAGGGTATCTCTTCGCAGCTTTACCCATTCATACTTCATCAAGCATTTCAACATCAGCGCCTCCTTCCTTGGAATAATAAAAATGACGACCTTTCCGTCGTCACATAGTATCAGTCTTCGATTCTTACAATCAGTCCATTCAATCTGAACAGTTTCACGCCTTTGAGATACCAGAACTCACCGAGTTCGATTCTCGTCGAGATCCACTCTCCGTCAAGCAGCACCTCCAGCCGTTCTCCGCAGTGAAGGCCACCGTAGTAATCCAGCGGTCCGAAGCGAATGTCCATCCGGTCGATCACATCATCATAAATCAGTACGCCTTGTTTTTTCATTCTTATCCTCCTCATGAAATAGGAAAAGCCGAATGGGTTTCAACGCTCATTCGGCTTTTCTGTGTGGCAGGTTATGATTGAATATGTTGCTTGAATATAAACTCCTTTCTAAATGTAATTGTTTGGACTAAATCATCATACTCGCGTCTAAATGCTTAAAGGCTTTCTGACTGAGTCCTATTATATCACTCTCATCGGCCCGGAAGTCCATGGCCGGGGACACCACGGCGTTGGCGAAGCCCGTGATGGGCACCAGGGTACCGGCCCCGCCGAACCGTGCCAGCTTATTATACAGGTTCAGGCCCGTGAACAGGGCCGACAGAAACACCAGGCTGATGGAGGTGGCGGAGGAGGCGTCGTCCCGGGGCAGCAGCATCAGCCAGCCGGTCTGGATCAGCTGGCCCACCACGCAGATGGACCCGCCGATGACAAAGGCCAGGGTCATATCCTTCAGAAGGGGGGACTTCTTCTGCATGCCCTTGACGTAGGCCTGATATTCCTGGGGTGACATGTCCATGATTGCAGCACATCCTTTCGCCTATAGTCTGCCCGGCGGCGGAAATTTTATCCCGGCTTGAAAAATTCCGCCGGAGCCGCTATACTATTATAGAAAATACCTTAAAGGCAGGTGCCTCTTTATGTACGATCCCGCGCATCCCTTCGGACGCAAGCGCTGCAGCCGCGCCGTCATCGACCCCGTCAGCTGCACCGGATGCGGCTACTGCACCATGTTCTGCGTCATGGACTGCATCGTGTTGCAGCCTGACGGCCTGTATACCGTGGACCTGGAGCGGTGCATCGGCTGCCGGTCCTGCAAGGTCAACTGTCCGTTTGACGCGGTGACCATCCTGCCGCCCAAGGAGAACTGATATGAAAAAGCCTGTGATCGACCGCAACCGCCCCCTGGGCCTGTATCTGCACATTCCCTTCTGCAAGGCCAAGTGCGCCTATTGCGATTTTTACTCCCTGCCCCACAGCGAGGAGAAGATGGACGCCTATGCCGCGGCCCTGGCCCGGCACATCACCGAGGTGGCCCCCCAGATGCAGAACCACCGGGTGGACACCGTGTATTTCGGCGGCGGCACCCCCAGCTATCTGGGCCACAAGCGGCTTATTGCCCTGCTGAAAACCGTGAAGAAGCAGTGCCGGGTCTGGGACCGGGCGGAGATCACCCTGGAGGCCAACCCCGACAGCGCCGGGGACTGGCGGGCTCTGCGGGCCCTGCGCCGGGCGGGCTTCAACCGCATCTCCCTGGGGGTGCAGTCCTCGGATGATGAGGAGCTGCGCCGCCTGGGCCGGGTCCACACCTGGCAGCAGGTGAAGGACGCTGTGGCCGCCTGCCGCAAGGCCGGGCTGGACAACATCAGCCTGGACCTGATCTACGGTCTGCCGGACCAGACTATGGAGCAGTGGGAAAACACCCTGGCCGACGCCCTGGTGCTGGCTCCCCGGCACATCTCCTGCTACGGGCTGAAGCTGGAGGAGGGGACGCCTCTGTATGACCGGCGGGAGAGCCTGAACCTGCCGGACGGGGACCTGCAGGCGGATATGTACCTCTACGCCGTGGAGCTGCTGACCCAGAACGGCTATCAGCAGTATGAGATTTCCAATTTCGCCCAGCCGGGCTATGAGTCCCGGCACAACCTGAAATACTGGATGCTGGAGGAGTATGCGGGCTTCGGCCCCGGGGCTTACTCCGACTTCGGCGGCGTGCGGTATGGGTACACCCGGGATCTGGACGGGTACATAGCCGGCCGGCTGGACCTGGCGGAAAGCGAGCGCATCTCCCCCCAGGAGCGGGAGATGGAGTATATCATGCTGCGGCTGCGGACCGCCCGGGGCATCGACATCCGGGAGTTCGAGAACCGGTTCCGCCAGCGCTTTGCCCCTTTGGCGGCCATTCTGGAAAACTGCGCCGCCCACGGCCTGGCCCGGCAGACGGAAACCGGCTGGTGCCTGACACCCCGGGGCTTTCTGGTGTCCAACCGGATCATCGGGGACCTGCAGGAGGAGCTGAACCGGGAGAAGGTCCAGCGCCTGGCCCGGGCCGCCCAGGGGGATTACCGGATATTGGAATAAAACGGGGCGCGGGAGAAGCAGGGAAAATTGTAACGATACGTCACATAACCCCACCTTCTGGCAGGGATAAAAAGTTGAAAAATGCGGGAAAAAGGTGTTGACAAATGGGGAATGGGGTGGTATTCTAACAAAGCTGTCGGCGAGAGCCGCGGCGGGGACACGGAGAACCGAAAAAAATCAAGACTTCCCGAAAAAAGTTCTTGACAAAGCGAGCTCGATGTGGTATCCTGAATAAGTCGTCTGCAAAGACGGCGAACGACAAACGGTTTCAAAAAATGTGAAGAATGTCGAAAAAACTTCTTGACAAACGAAACTGCTTGTGGTAAAATACCAACTGTTCCGCGAGTGCGGAGCGTGTATCTTGTAAATTAAACAATGAACGAACAAAGCACCAGACGGGAGCACATGAAGATGTGCAACTGAAAAGCTTGAGCTTTGGGGTTTAGTCAATTACCCGGAGCTTGAGCAGAGTTTATGAAGCTATGGAAAATAGCTCTGTAAAAGAGATTAGCTCAGCGGAGACGCTGTGTTGATACGATTTATAGAGAGTTTGATCCTGGCTCAGGACGAACGCTGGCGGCGTGCTTAACACATGCAAGTCGAACGAGAATCACTGGAAGGAGTTTTCGGACAACGGAAGGTGAGGACAGTGGCGGACGGGTGAGTAACGCGTGAGGAACCTGCCTTTCAGAGGGGGACAACAGTTGGAAACGACTGCTAATACCGCATGACACATAGAGATCGCATGGTTTTTATGTCAAAGATTTATCGCTGAAAGATGGCCTCGCGTCTGATTAGCTGGTTGGTGAGGTAACGGCCCACCAAGGCGACGATCAGTAGCCGGACTGAGAGGTTGACCGGCCACATTGGGACTGAGATACGGCCCAGACTCCTACGGGAGGCAGCAGTGGGGAATATTGGGCAATGGGCGCAAGCCTGACCCAGCAACGCCGCGTGAAGGAAGAAGGCTTTCGGGTTGTAAACTTCTTTTGTCGGGGACGAGTAGAAGACGGTACCTGGCGAATAAGCCACGGCTAACTACGTGCCAGCAGCCGCGGTAATACGTAGGTGGCAAGCGTTGTCCGGATTTACTGGGTGTAAAGGGCGTGTAGCCGGGAAGGCAAGTCAGATGTGAAATCCACGGGCTTAACTCGTGAACTGCATTTGAAACTACTTTTCTTGAGTATCGGAGAGGCAATCGGAATTCCTAGTGTAGCGGTGAAATGCGTAGATATTAGGAGGAACACCAGTGGCGAAGGCGGCTTACTGGACTGTAACTGACGTTGAGGCTCGAAAGCGTGGGGAGCAAACAGGATTAGATACCCTGGTAGTCCACGCCGTAAACGATGAATACTAGGTGTCGGGGAACAATAGTTCTTTGGTGCCGCAGCAAACGCATTAAGTATTCCACCTGGGGAGTACGTTCGCAAGAATGAAACTCAAAGGAATTGACGGGGACCC